>Ga0131853_10007888_pt1 | contig 19325 bp, 16 predicted proteins | sample TergutLab28metaG_FD_92764 | JGI IMG/M metagenome (GOLD analysis project Ga0131853, IMG submission 92764) | Labiotermes labralis P1 segment gut microbial communities from Petit-Saut dam, French Guiana - Lab288 P1 (version 2) (version 2) | ecosystem: Host-associated > Arthropoda: Insects >...
GAGAATATTTGGACCTAGGAGGGACGAGGTAACGGGGGAATGGAGACTGCATAACGAGGAGCTAAATGATTTGTACTCCTCACCCAATATTGTGCGGGTGATAAAATCGAGAAGAATGAGATGCGCTAGGCATGTGAGACGTATGGGTGAGGAAACGGGGGTGTATAGGTTTTTGCTGGGGAAATCGGAGGGAAGGAGACCACTGGGGAGACCTACACGAAGATGGGTGGATAATATTAGGATGGATCTCCAGGAGGTGGGATGTGGGTATATGGATTGGATTGGGCTGGCCCAGGATAGAGATAGGTGGCGGACGCTTGTGAGTGCGGTAATGAACCTTCGGGTTCCGTGAAATGCGGGGAAATTTCTTGACTAGCTGCAAACCAGTTAACTGCTCAAGAAGGACTCTGCACCATGGAGTAAGTAAGTGTGTCCATGATGATGATGATGATGATGATGATGATGATGACATAGCGAGGTATGGTTGTCCCTGTTCACGCCATGAATTCTTGTGTAAGAATGGAGTTATAGCTCCCCTCGTTCTTACACTGAGCACTGGGCATTGGAATACAACGAAGCTGTGTGTCAGTCATTTTATAACTTAGAGAAAACCTATGATTCATTTAGGAGGGAGATCTTGTAATACTCTCAAAGACCTTGGTATCCCCATGAAACAGGGAAGGTTAATAAAAATGTGTCTGAATGAAACCTATAGCAGAGTTCGAGTAAGCAAACATATGTCTAAAATTTTTCCTATTAAGAATGGCTTGAAGCAAGAAGATGCTTTATCGCTATTACTTTTCAGCTTTACTTTAGAGTAGGCAATTAGGAGGGTTCATGTGCACCACGATGTCCTGAAATTAAATGGCACACATCAGCTTCTAGTTTATGCTGAAGATAATAATAAATCGGGCTGATGCGTACATACTGTAAAAAAACACAGAAGCTTTAGTCGTTGCTGGTGAGCAGATTGGACTAGAAATAAATGCCAATAAAACTAAGTGCATGGTCATGTCTCGAGATCAGAATGAAGGATGAAGGCACAACACAAAGACTGATAATAGTTCCTTGGAAAGGGAGGAATTCAGGAATATATTAAGAGCAGATAGAAGTCAGGCAACGCTTGCTATCATTCGGTGTAGAATTTTTTGTCTTCCTTTTGTTGACCAAAAATATAAAGATTAATGTACATAGAGCTATAATTTTGTCTGTTGTTTTGTATGGGTGTGAAACTTGGTCGCTCACATGGAGGGAGGAACGTGGGCTGAGGTTGTTTGAGAATAGGGTGCTGAGGAGAATATTTGGGCCTAAGAGGGACGAGGCAACAGGTGAGTGGAGAGAAGCTTAATGACTTGTACTACTCACCAAATATTGTTCGGGTAATCAAATCGAGAAGAATAAGATGGGGGCATGTAGCATGCACTGGGGAGAGGAGATTCTTATACAGGGTTGTGGTGGGGAAAACTGAGGGAAAGAGACCACTTGGAAGATTAAAGCACAGATGGGAGGATAATATTAAGATGGATCTGCAGGAATGGGATGGGGAAGCATAGACTGGATTGATCTGGCTCAGGATAGGGACAGGCGGCGGACTCTTATAAATGCGGTAATGAACCTTCGGTTTCCATAAACTGCGGGTAATTTCTTGACTAGCTGAGAAACGGTTAGCTTCTCAAAAAGGACTCTGCTTCACGGAGTAAGTAAGTACTGGCTGGATTTAGGGAATGAAACAAGGGAACTCATGTGCGATACACATGGCCGCAAAACAACCTCCGTCTACCTTCACTGCAACAACAGCACCGCTTTCGCCACTTGCGTCGACCCCTTCAATGCTTCTTGGATAAAACCGTCTTCAGTCCCTACAAGACAAGCAATGTACTGTACGTATAACGTAACACTGAGGCGCGTTCGGGCAATCAATGTTGCTGTGGAAAAACAAAAAGTGTTATATATTCCGAATGTGTGTTTGTAGCCTCAGTTATCCAGCATACAAAGTGCATGCGCTATATTGCCATCTGTATCACATTTTCACACATCGTCTCATAAACGGAAAGATTTTCGGAAAAAAAAAAGTTATTGAACATAAAATGTGTCTTTTGATTTTCTCGAAACTTTTGCCTGAAACACTCCTCATTCTAAGAAGAATCGAGTGAGATAGGACCAAAAATGTGCATTGGTCTCCATATAATGTACCCGTCATTCTTGGCACATTTTAATGAAATTTGAATTTTCTCGGCATATTTTAAAAAAAAATACTCAAAACGAAATTTCATGACACTCTGTCCAGTGCGAGCGGAGTTGTTCTATGCGGAGAGATGCGGATGGAGAGACGAACAGACATACACGACTAAGCTAACAGTCGCTCTTCGCAATTATGCGAACGCGCCTAAACACAGAAAATGAGGGAGATCCTTATTACTTCAAGTGACAACACAACCCAGACAGTCTTTACTAAACACATCAGTTTGATCTGCTTATTATTCTCGAACGACACATCAAATGCAGAACCAGTGAGGATCGTCTTCTAGGATGCTACCATGGTAGGGGGTAATAAATCCTACGCCGACGTTTCGAAGGTAAGGCACTAGGGCCCTTCTAGATAACGGCGTTATGTACTTCCAAAACGCCAGCATGTTAAATTACCCGCTACAGAGCAAGGCATCCCAGAAGAACCACAATCCTCAACATCAGCGATGTGGAAAAAAAAAAAAAAATTACCCACGTAGATGAGGACGATTTTAGTAGCAATTGGGAAGGCAATAGTAGTGACCTATTTACATATAATCCTCACATCGATTGGGAAAATGAGGTAAAATCTAAGTCATAGCAGACGGTACCCGAGGCGACATTCGGTTGAAAGGCTGTATAAGCCAGCTGAAATGTGATGGCACACGCGCAGGAACCAGATTTCGTCTTTCGGCGAAAAGAAACGAGTCCATTTAAATCGGCTGGGGCGTCAGTTCAGTCGACTACTGGCATCCGAGGTGTGCGTATCAGCGGTAGTAATGCTGGATATACCATGTTCCGAGGTAGTGTGAAGGGTACTAGCTACCCACTCCATTCGCCAGTTTCCCCTTCACTTCCCCTCCCGTGCGTCACGGTGTGCCACCACATTTCAACTGGAGTCTACCGCTGGAGATCAACCAGACATACTTCTAACCTGAAAATGTAGAAAATAAAAAAATAAAAAGTACTGCAATATTCCACATATGAGCGACACTAATGCAAGCCTTAATATCTGTAGAATGTAGGCCCTCTTAAACTAGACGTACATTTGTGAGTCAAAAATAAAAAGCATCACGAAATACTCTTGATAAAATATCATATCACTGTAGACTGGAATTGTGAGAGACAAGTGTTGTATTGAACGACGCTCTAAACTGGTGAAATCATGTAACATCGGAGTAAGATGTATGAAACGTAAGTATACAGCATTGGTGGAGTGACAATTCCAGAGTAAAACTCGGAGAAAAGTCTGTCTCAGTGTCACTTTTTGCAGCACGAATCTCACATGGACTGACCTGGGGTCGAACCCGGGCCTCCACGGTGAGAGGCCTGAGCCATGGGAAGGCCATTTCTTTAACCTGGGACTCTTCAAGATTTCTTGTGCCATCCCTGCGCAACGGCTACCTTATTCTTCTAGGTCCCCCCCCCCACTTTTGGTACAGAAACTTGTAGACTTTTATGTCAAACATATTTTGATGTTCTGCACAGCAGTAATACTGTGAGGACGATACTAATCGCTGAAGTTGTTATCACCATCATTTAACATTATGCTGTCGCAATATTTATCACCAGAAACTAAGCAAAGTATGTAAGTCCCGTCGATATGGGCAGCCTTGGGGTTAGGCTTCGCAGCATTTTAAAGGGGATGCGCTATAACCTCCGGTTGTTCGAAACCTGAATTCGGCCTCACATATAGCGAATGAGTGTGGAACAAACCGTACAGACACTGTTACTCCTCGACACGTAGAAAATCTTTCAGTATATATTATTTTTTCTTTCCTGAAAGCTCGTCGATTTTAATTAAAGGCTGGCAAATGACTGCAATGTCATGCATGGTAACGGAATTCTGCTGCTCTTGTAAGGGGCTCATTATAACGACAGGCAGTTCCGCTCGATCCATTAAAGGTAGGAGAGCAATAGTGTCTTAACGAACATTCCTGGACGTAAAGACGAGACGAACACGCCTGCTATATCCAAAGCAATCTAACTAATTGACGAACTAACTATAAGGAGAAGTGACTTCTTTTAGCAGCTAAAGTTCCTCCACTATTCAAGAAATTCCACAAATTTTATGAAACCGAAAAGTTCATTACTCTGCAACAACAGCCAAGCACATGTCTATAATCCGAAACACACCAATCAAACCCAAGCCTTCTAATCACAATTCTAAGATCTATTTTAATTGCATCCTCCCATCTACGCCTAGGTCTTCCAAGTGGTCTTGTCCTTTCAGTCTACTATATCAGGAGTGCACAAAAGGGGGAGGGGGGTTGCGCGTCAGGAGCCCTCTCCAAATCGAAATTTAAAGAAGCAGATTTTGTAAACACGATGATGTTAAAGGTTTCACGTGATTTACCCTTCAGCCGAAATTAATGTGAGCGGCTGATGACAGGTGTTTTCATCATCATCATCATCATCATCATCATGTTCCTTCCTGAAGGGTTAGATGTGTTTCCTGTTCCTTGATCCTCAAGATGAAATTGGTCCCTCCATCTCTTCCTCGGTCGTCCTATGTTCCTTCGTCCTTTTGGTTTATATACAGGTGTTTGAAACTTTGAAAAAATAAAATACAGAGTGAGTCTCTCGCCAGAGGCCCCAAACTATTGTCTATAAAAAATTATGTTATTAAGATAATGACTTGAGAATTTATATACACATATCGGGAATGACCTGCTCATAATTGATGCTGAAACTGGTCTCCTTTCACATCCAAACACATTTGAATGCGTTTCTCCAAATTCTGGAATACTTTTTCCAAAGTGTTGACGTTGAGGGCTTGAATCTCTTGGCGTATAGCGTCTTTGAGTTGTTCAATTGTGCGGGGTGTATTTTTGTACACTTTGCCCTTCAACAGGCCCAAAGAAAGAAGTCGGCAGGCGTTAGATCGGCTTCCCCTTGTCTCTAACTTTTTAACCAATTTCTGGGTGCAAAACGTCGATGGTGCATGTTTTTCACCAAATTCCGTTCGAAATGCCGTCTGGCATGCTTTAAATGAACCCGCTTGCCAGTATTTACGAACGAGAAACTCGCTCTGTTCGACTGTATACACAGACAATAGTTTGGGGCCTCCAGCGAGAGACTCACCCTGTATAACACTTATGATATTTTAGATGAAATTAAAAACGAAGATTTGTGATTTAAATTAGGCGAGTGAGTAAAGAAAAATGTAGTTATAGTTACGACGTGATTTTTACACCGCAATTTTTAAAATTAAACATAATGACGTATAGCCTTAGGATCAGCTGCAATGCGAGCTCACCGTTCTGTGCACAGCACACGTAGTAGCCACAGGGGAGCTAGCTACAGCACTTTGGCAGTACACTTCATGGGCGGATGCAGTCGATTGCTGGAACTCGTTTTATACTTTTTTAACTTTTGTCACCGGAAATTATATTACATAGGCGACGAATTCCTAAACAGGGAACTACACATTGTTTGCGAAATTACAGTTAACGGGAGCCTCCCACCCCCTCACCCTTTTTGTTAATGAACAGTATTTCGAACTAAATTTGCCTCTTCCATCCATGAAGCACAACTAAAACTGATTCGAATGATTAATTCAACAGGACGTGTTGCCACGCGACCTCTCCATTCTGCATGTTGGCCAGACACTTCGGTCCTCGTAAGGGCCAGATGATCACTGGCATTTATCGCAGTACAGAAGGACTGACTGGTGTTATTAGTAACTGCGGCGCTGCTGAAGCAGAAACTCACAGTGAGACACAGAGAAATAGAGAAAAGGAAGGTAGGGAGGGAGGAAGAAATGAAAGCCAGAAAATATAAATTGTTCTGACTGTACGTATCCGATACGGACCGAAAAAAAGTTCCACACTTTCGGTTCGTTTCCTCGTCATTACTTCAGTTCCATTTCCCTCCCACCTCCCACAGTGGACGCAGGAACTCGTCAATTTCCTTTGATTCACCATTACATTATTATTATTTTACAGCCCTCAAACAATTTATCTTCTACCACTTTCTTATTCTAGCACATCTGCCCTTCCTGTGCCCTTAAGGTTCTGTTCCTTTCATTCTGCTTCCAGAACAAAATACCCTTAGTTCCCTTGGACAATATTTTCTACTTTCTGTGTGAATCCATTTTTGATGCCTATTTTTCGTGCCTGAAGGCCCATTTATATTCTCAATTTCCGTCTCTCCTTCAAATCATAGTTGCTGAGAACTGTGGGGATATTGCATAAGGGACTAGGGGAATTACAAAGCTTTCTCGTGCCGGGGCAGAGGGTACGTAACTTCGCATTTAGGAATTAAACAGAAACGTACTGGTCCAGATTACGGCCTACAGTTTCGCGTACAATACGAGTCTGGGCAAGGTCGGACTACCACCGAACTCTCAATGCTTGCAACATAATTATTGATGCGACTCTGTACTAATTACTTAAAAATATTACCGTCTTCACGACCGATGTGTGTCAGCGGTGTACTAATCCAGGGAGACGGATGGCCCGGGCGACTACATTTCTTACGGTGGCTCGAAATATTTGTGGGTCTTCAGGATGGAAGTTGCTCCAGGTCACCTTCTGGCGCCTGGAATTTTGAGGTGGCTCCCAGATTTCTGGAAAATTTGTGTGCCCCTAGCTTACACATATAATGGATGGAAAGGCTGGCAAATTTGCATTAGTAAATTTATTTACATAAAATAACTGTGCGAGTTCGAAAATTAATGTTTTAAAGTTCGCCAGTTACAGATTATTTAAATATTTTGTGAGGCTGCAACATTAGACCAACATTGTTGTGTTTCTTTTAAACAGTCCAACCCGACATAACGTGTATATTTGTTTCAAAGATTTATCACCAGACGAATTTGAAGATACTAAACCTAATGGTTGTCAAAGGAATGTTCTTAGTATTAAAAAACGAGAAAAAGACAGGACGATCCAAACGTGAAACTATTTTTCATGTGCAACGTGTTGGATGAATGAATGGATTCCCTACAGTTACCAAGGCATCTGCTATTTATTTATTTATTGTTTTCATTTTCCAGCCACCTTAGATCTGAGAAGACTATCTAACCTCAAGGCACACGCATCAACAGAGTGCAGATGAAAATTGCGTTCGTGTACTGCATAGTTCACCATAAATTCCACAAAGTTAGGCAGATTGCTCACTACCTTACGCGCTGTCACAGATAGACAGTAGGGTCTCGTTTTCCAACAGTTTGTTTTACGACGATTCACTTTTACGACACTTGTCGAGTCGGACCGAGCACTCCCGACTTGCGGTGCATTACTGTCGCAACTCAAGCGTCTTTTCTCTACTAAGTGCGCTTCTAGCTCTTTTCCGATGTGCACGTGTTTCTTCTTATTCTATTTTAGTGCAGTTCTTTTAAGTTGACTGTGGTTTTTCGACCCATGACGGGCATCAAAAAGACAGAAAAGAAGAAAAAATCAAAACAGTTGACGTTACACTCTTTCTTGATGTCTTCTGAACCACGGCCTGGGCATTGTTCAAAAAAATAAAGAGTTATTAGACTTTTTTTTAAATTATCTGTGTAATTTTCTATATACCTAATTCATTAAATTAAAATTGTATGTCATAATGCAAAGAAATATTGTAAATTATAAAATTATTTGATTAATTTGTTTGGCCCACAAACCTATCTTAATTTAAACTTTTTAAATAGTAATAGTTTTACGACGATTCGATTTACAACCAAATATTGGAGAACGTAACCCCGTCGCAAAACAATACCCTGCTGCACTCCTACTAGAAACGACTGTGGAACCATAAGTCTGGTTTGTGGTCACTGAAATTATAAAAAATAATGTTCCAAATAATCCCACGTAGCAAAGGCATTTAAAAGCTGTTGGTGTCTCAGCTAGTCAAGACATGACCCTAGGATTATGCGATCACAATTTCCGGCCCCCAAAAAAGCCCGCAACTAAACAACACTTGAGCTACACAAATCAAATTCGCATCTTCTCACGCTATTTGCAGACCCGTTTCATATTCACCCTCTCATATAGCCTACGTCTAAGTGCCTCACTTGGTCCTTTTCATTCAGGTTTATCGCGTAAAGTGTAGTAGTTTTACCGGAAACAAGAAATTGATAACTCTTCCAATATCTAGTGAAGATTATAAATATCAAACACTTTATTACGCTATTTTTTCCATCCCTTTGCTTCTTTCTCCCTCTTACACTCTAATGTTCTCCTCAGAATCTTTACTTCGTATACTCTGGACCTACATTCTTCCCTTAACGAAAGAAAACCAAATTTCACATCCGATCGAGTCTCCTACTCATACAAAATAATAAATCAAATCACATTTTCATCTTAACGATTTTACGTATCATATGGAAGGACAAAGTATTATAAACTGAATGGTAGAAAGTATTCCACGAATGCCATCTCTTCTTATTTCTTTGTCAAGAGCTTTATGATTATTGGAAACTCTTAATATCTGACAGCATCGGCCTTCTGTCGCTAATATCTTCCATTGTGAGTGGAGGGGGAGTTGAGGTCCACTGGTGGTCAGTCTTGATATTAGTTGCGGTCTCTGACGAAAATTACGGAAATGTAACTGGCCTCCGTTAGGTCTTCTTACTTCTTTTTCGGAGCTAAGGCTTTCTGAAGCGTGAAAGACAGTGGTAAATATACGTGCCACCTGCTGTAACATTAAGAACTCTACATTTAGGCAGCGGGATGTCTTTATGATATACTTATGATTCCCATAATGAATAATGATTGTTCCCCTAAACGTTATCAAACGAGCGGTATGTATAAGAAAATATAATATTAAATAGTGTACGTCAGTACAATCACTTTATTACTCAAGGTAATTATGAGGCTACATGTTTCGACTATAGATTAGTCATCCTCAGGCCTATTTTGCAAATCGTGCAAACATGCACTTCACGCTCTTAGAGACAAACGATTTAATTTGATGTATTCCATGGATGTAAACACGATGGGATCCCAAAGTGTGCATAGCATCTTGTGACACAATTGACAAAATAGGCCTGAGAATGACTGAACAATAGTCGAAACATGTAGCCTGTATAATTACCTTGCGTAATAAAGTAATTGTGCTGACGTACACTTTTTAATATTATATTACGTTACAAACACATCGTGATGCTTCCATTCATATGCAAAAGAGAGATGCAAATTGTTATCCGTGGAGTATAAATGAATTTCTGTACATAATTCAGACGAGTTTCAATCTTCAAATCGTTAAACACATGCACAATATAAAAACATTATTACATTTTCTCAAACATCAATTTGTAAAATTTATGGAAAAATTAATCAGCTCACATAGGTACGCTAATTCTAACAAATGCGTATTATTTCGCTAGGCTGGAAAATTACGCGTATTTTCGGAACTTACGCAACGCGGACGTAAATGTCGACAAAGAAGAGAAGACGGATGGCATAACGTATTCACCGTGCGCACTGTTTGTTCGCAAAAACGAAGACTACTTCGTGGATAAAAGTCTTTCATACGAAGCTGACGGTAAGAAATTCTCTAAGCTCAACCTGCACACCTTTTTAAATCCCCTTGCTCGCCCGTTTTCTGATACATCCTTCGCCCTATGAATATGACTACATTTCTTTACATATAACTTAGCAGCTGCCAACTGTTCAGGCTATATACCGGGGGTGCTGATAAGTCCTTAACCCGACCAGGATGGAAACAAGCTCGGAAGCATGTCAGGGACGCGCGCGATTTCAACATCGAGACGCGAGCTGTCGTCAAGTAATTTCTTTTTCCTGCAAGGCAAGGCGCCGAAGGAAATTCAAGCCATTCTGACAGAAACATTAGCTTGTTTCCTTCCTGTCGGGCAAAGGACTTACTAGCACCATTGTACAGTCGAATTGTACTATAATTACTGAATGATACATTTTAAAGGTTGTGGAAAGAAACTGTCACGCCTAATTGACAGTATTATCACCGCACGCAAATGTAGTAACTGAGAAGAAACAAGAAAAATATCAGTCACAATAGTCGGTGTATGAGATAGTGTTTGGTCTCGGGACCTCCGAGATAAGAAGCAAAGTCTCCGTTACTGACGTTCGGTTGGTTGAGGAGCCTATACTACGTGAAATGTTAGAGCAATGATGTACGTCATGTTACATCCTCATATGCCAGCTTTATTTCATCTCTCTTCGGCATTACGTGCTATTCCATAACCCGTCAGAAGGGAATTTCGTTTCTAAATACGGAGTCCAATGCGATTCGGGTTTCTGAGAAATATACAGAGAAAGGAAAACAAGAAAAGAAACAAGGGGTTTCGCAAGATTAACTGTGGGAAAATGGACGTGGAACTCACAAAGAGTGGGCTTAGAGTAAAAGAAAAGTGCTAAAAGGGGGCGACATGGGCTCGAGGCAAAATTTGAGTGACTGCAGATAAAAGAAAGGTTACCTACAAGGAAGTGGTGAGAATAAGATGTGTTGAAGAGAAACCGTGGTGATTGTCGTTTGAAAAGATGATAATTGCAAAAATAAAAGTTAGGAGGAAGTAGGACGGGAGAAGACATGAGGCAAAGAATTGAAAATGATTAGATATGATACCACTACGAACAAATGTACATAAGTATATGACAGTAAATTTTACTACAAACGTATTATCAATTAGCTCCTACATACATTTTTCCTTTCATAATGGTAATTTACTACATACATACTATCTGTTACGTAGCAGAATCAATCACAAATAGTTTTCTCTGTATTTTAATCTTCAATGTGCATTTTAAACCGTGTGTTATTTTTAAAATTTAATATTTTACATCTACGCATTGGTTCAAAACTTCTGTAATATTTCAATGTATCTATCCTTTGTAATACACCTCTCTGAAGACGTCCAGACGAGTGGCCGAAACATGTAGGTGGTATACGGTGTGTATAATACACTTTCATACAGTCACGTGCATCTGTTGGTTTTGATATCATACCTAATTGCTCAATGCACGGTCATGGAACATTTAAGTTAACTCAAACGAATGTACCGGTAGAAGAAGGTGTAGTCTGTACGGTGATTTGTGTGGCTGTTTAAGGGCACTTTCTTCTGGGACATGAGGCCGTGGAGTCTGGTATAGTTACTAGACTAGCCGGAGTCAGAACTCAGAAGATAGGAATCTTGGTCCCTTATACTGTGGCCACAAAAGCGAGTACAGAACTGAAACAAGAGGCAAAGTCGGAAGTTTGACCTTTGCCGCAATCTGACCTTAGTGAAGTATTTAAAATTCATTAGTAACAATATATATATATATACACATACATACATACACACACACACACACACCATGTCATATGCATGTCGGCAGGGAATCAGATTTCCCAGACCTGACCCCCCACCCCGCCCCCAAAACACCCTTATTAATTCCCTGTCGCACTCTCCCACGCATTAAAGAAAAAATGCAGCGGACAGAGCATCATGAGTTGGCAAAAGTAAACTTTCGTGCCTGAAACATGTAAGTTTAACTTCTCGAATATTCCATATGGTATTGTGACTGTCGAAAAAAAGCATATTTCAATAATTATTTGGAAGGGTCATAATTCTATTTAACGCTCACCGTGTGTTGGATTAATAATTAATATTTTGTTACTAAATCGAACACAGGGGCAAAGAAAAGCCTAATGGTAAGAAGAAGTGCAGGGATTTCGTGCCTACATACAAGATGAGTGTGTATCACGTAGCAGTGTAAGTGGCGGTTGTCAGTTTCATAAACTGATACAGTTTCTCGTACACAATTCATCCATCAACATGGATGACGGGCTGAGAATGGAGAAGTTTGTAATTTTATTCTAGATAATCATAGTTTGTAACTTCATTTTGGACTAATATAGACATAGTTTCTAGGCTTTCAGTAGGGATCATGAAGAAACTGTCCAACAGACTTTCAGTATTTACCTCACTCATCATTCCAACCTGGCCTGCTATTCATAACCATATTAAGGTCAAACAAAAAGAGAAGTAAATAAGGAAAGGAATAATTAGAAACAAAAAACACAATGAAAGAAATAATAAAATGGTACGTAAAAGAAAGATAATTACAGAAACAAATAACGAAAGAAATAAAGATAGGATGAAGGGAATAATAAATAAAAGAGGAGACGATAAAGGTAAAGAGATAATCTTTTGCACTCCACGAAAGCATAAGAAAAAGTAGAGGAACAACTGTACTCATTCTTAACCTCAGTAATAAATTGATGTGATTGCCAATCTTCACGCCCCGACCAACTGGTCCCTGGGTATTACGCCTCAGTACTCGTTACATAAAAGGCTGGATGGGCAACAGAGCCGGGGAATCGAAACACGACTCCTCAGTTGTGTAGCCACAGCCTGATCAATATGCCAACTACGCTAAGCGAGCTGTCAAAGAGGAAAACGCTAGAATAGAAGAAACCAAGGAGAAAGGAGGCATTTTTCCTTCTGTATTCGTTTACCTAAACTCTGAAAATATTCTGTGGATAGTGCTGATGTGTAGAAGGAAGTGGTATCATTTTGACTGCCAGATTTCAGGAAATTGCGAACTTCTCTTCAGCTGAATAAACGCGCTTTCCGCGTGGCGTGGCATCTGTAAATAAAAGCAACATAAAACCGCCACCCCACAGGGAAAGATAAAACAGAGGTACAATGTGACCCTAGGGATTGTAATCGTTATTGCTAAACAGGAACACGACAAAATCCAAAGAGAATCTAAACAGCAGCAAAGTGGTTTTAAAAGCATTTAAAGACGGGCGTAACACAACCAAATAGCTTACGGACGGAACACAGGGTCTCCCATTTACGAAGGAATCGGAAGTTTTGTGATTTGCTATGACAACAGGTTCTGGGCCAAGTTACATTAGTTATTTATTGCAGTACTTGTACCTGTTTATAAGACATCAAAATAAATAAGGCAAAATGAGAAATATTTCAGGTCGCACGGAGTTCGATTAGACTGCAGTGACGAACGAAACATGCCAAACCTCTTGTCATTACAACATTCAGAATTTTTAACCCGTATGTTTCATATCACACATAACTCTGCAACTACTGTTATTACAAATTACTGCTCAGAAGCAAAAGGACAAGCAATAGAGATATGTGAAACAAACGGTCTGCAGTTGAAGGCAACGTATTTTATACACAGTCATAAACAGCCGTCTGGGTTGTTAGAAGGGGATAGAGATGTAAACAATTCCTCGCCGTAAAACACTGTACGTTACGGAATATTACGCAAAGCCGCGCACTCGGCGTATTACTGTTATAACTACGAACCTTCGAACTCCATTTCAGGCAGGTAATTTATTGACAAACTGTATGACTGGCTGCTTATAAATAGGAAGGGGGTTCATTAAAACATAGGGACAGAAGGGCAGACCTTCTACACCAGCAAGAGAAAGAATTAAACAGTTAGAAGCACTAAGCTCATTTAACAGCATCATTAGACACTGAAGATGACGCAGTTGCTTTAGGTATTTTTTTTTCTGGTGCGACAGCCGCCCAGTGGGCCAGGGCCTCCTCATTGACGAGGTTTCTAGATCACACACAACGACGCACCACAGTCGGTAAGACCCCTCTGGACGAGTGATTAGTTCATCGCAGAGACCTCTACCTCATAACACACAACACTCACAAGAGACATTCATCCATGTCCTCGGTGGAATTCGAACCCATAATCTCAGGAGGCGAACGGCCGCAAACCTAAGCCTTATGACGGCGCGGCCACTGGAACCGGCTGCTTTAGGTATTAGTGGTTTAGCTGTAACAAGAGAGGCAATGGACGCGTAAAGTAATATTGAGGTGCCTTCGTTCAACCATTGTTGTAGTGGAAAAACAATAAGTATTACACATTCTGAGTGTGTAGGTTTGGTTATCCAGTATACAATACGCATGTGCCGTATTATATTGTCATCCGTGGCCTGTCGGGCTATACAATATTTTTCCACATTTCCTCATAAATGGAAAGGTTAAAAAAAACGTAATCGACCATAGAAAGTTTTTTTTTCTGATTTTCTCCACAGCTTTTGTTTGAAAAATATTTCTCATTTTAAGAGGAACTGAGCGACATCTAATCCAAAATGTGTAACGGAATTCACGAAAAGTACGCGTAAATCTTGTCCGATTGAATAACATTTGAATTTTCTCGGCAGATTTTCGAAAAATACTCAAATATAAAATTTCGTGGAAATCCGTCCAGCGGGACCCCGGGTTGTTCCACGCGGATGGACGGAAGGACAGACGAACAGACAAGCACGACGAAGCTAATAGTCGCTTTTCGCAATTTTGCGAACGCGCGTAATAAAAACTCGATCCCTCTGTTGTCTCTGCTTATCATGAATACATCTTTCATTTGTTTGCGTCCCCTGGGAACAATCGTACTGACAAATCTAAGTACGTTTTCTTCCTGCTAGGTCTTGTTTCCAAGCATCGCATATTTTCTAACTCATCCTCCTCTCTTTTCGTTGTGTGTGTGTGTGTGTGTCTGTGTGGATTGCTCAAGAGACTCGCGAGGGAGTGAACCTCGCCGCAAAAAGAGGCAGGAGTGTCTGGTCTCGAGGTAGCGTGAACTTGCTTGGCTCCCGGAGGTCCAATTAACTTCCTGGAACGGAGCAGTCGACACTGCACAACCGTTCAAGAAATTCATTGCTCTTTCCGAAGTGAAACATTCTGCCTGCTACTCTCAGCTTCTGCTCACATGTACACACGAACGCTGAAGTCAACGCCTCGAAACACAAAATGTCGAAATTTTGAATAGCAAAAGACATTACCACATTCCTCTCCTATGATAGTACCCACCTGAAAGTCAGGTCCAGACTACTTCTCTTAAGGCCAATACCGTTTATAAAAGTGCCATGTAAACAAAAAATGAATTCTTAGAATTTTACTAATGAACTTATATTTAAACGACCACAGAACAAAGTTGTTATTTATAGTGTTCTGTTCGGTCAGATACTGGCAGCATCTGAATCACTGCATGAACAACGACCACTGATAATGTCGACGCTAAGGTTCTAATAACAACAGAGCGAGCGCTGTACACTAATTTAGCTCCGGGATTAATCTCAACATCGAGATAAACATATTCAACCTTGGATTATAGAGCAATAAAACTTCCAGTGTACTGGGTACATTTTGTGCGAAATTTTTTTAATTACTCTCTTAACACATTTCTTTTTCAGAGTCTGTTTCTTAGACTCAGTTAAGGACAAAAAATTGATTTTATTTAAATGTTGCCTTCCTTATGCAACACTATAAAATGAAATACCCAGAATTTTTGAAAACAAGAAAATAAGTTTAGAACATAAATGTGAATAAACTTATGATTGTTACTCGCGACTGTTGCATGTTATTTGACTTATATGGACAGAGTGGTCCTTGCACAACCATTCTGAACACTGGTAACATTTCCAATCTGTTTTTGTCCTTGGTTCTTGGACAAATAAGAACTAACACGCGCACAAACTGGTCCAGTCATATTAAAAAAAAGTACAGAATCCCAAAGCAAACAATATACTCGCTGTTTCGTGATAATTTTGTGTAACGGAACGTCAAAGAGCAATCAGAAAAACTGGTTTCATATACCACCGGGAACTGTTAAAGAAAAGATAAAGCATGGATACATTTTGTGCCCAGTCAGTAATCCAAGGGCTAAGCCGCTGATCCCGTTGGCCGCTCGGTCTACGGCTGGGTCTGCAACCTTTCGCTGGTTGGCATTGCGGTTTAGAATAACGCCACTGGCATGGACGTCTGTCTCTAGTGAGTACTGTGTGTTGGCAGGTAGGGGTCTCTGCGACGGGCCGATCGTCGTCCAGAGGCGTCCTACCAAGTGTGTTATACAGTGTGATCAGGTGCAAAAATAACCTTATACACCTACAATGAGTATAAAGATATTAGGATCAGTGAGAAAGATGTTAAGCTAAAAATTACATGTTTATTTTACGACAATTATAGCACTAGTTGCCAGCAAGGACAGCGTAGTCACTGTAGTGACTAAGGTAAGGGCTTGAGCTCCAGGAATTATGGTTCGGTTCCCGACAAGAAACAAAAGATTTATCTCTTCTCCAAAGTTTTCAGATCGGCTGTGGGCCCATACAGCCGCCTATACAATGGATACTTGGGCCCTTTCCCCGAGGAATAAGAGGTCCAGGCGTTCACTGACCACTCACACCTATCTACTGGCGAGATTAAGAAGGAAAAGTGGTGTACCTCCAATCCCCCCGATGTCTGCATGGCGTACACAGGAATTGATTTACCTCTAGCCTTTCACATAATTGGTTACCGTTCCATGCATAAGATAGTAACACTGAAATGCGAAAAACAAGATTGATTTCTGTATTTTAGGACCTACATTTCACAGTCAGCTGTGGCATCAACCTAGTGCCTTTAACTCCACTGGGACCGAAGCAAAAGTCAGTACCTAGGTGTTAACTTATTCAATTCTCACGCAAGTATCACTGGTCTTTATTTGGGAAACAACAAAATATTTTGTTTTTAATAAAGCATCCCCATTAGGATATCAATCACGAGTATACATTGACATTTACAATCTCATACAAAACTTGCTTTGTAATCGTATTTTACTTGGCGACTTGTATAACGGCCTGATGATGGCCACTATTTATAATACGATGACAGAGCAAGTATTCTGTGTGTGATTGAAGAGATTAACGTACAATTGTAACAAAATGATTGTGACATCGATGTCTGTGTTATTAAAGTATATAATTTTAAGGAAATCTTTCCAATTTAGTGAACACCAACACGTAAAATTAAATTTAACGGCTACAGGAAAACGAGAAAACTTTACGTTTTGTATTAGCGTACGTCGTGAAGTTGATTTCAGCTTTTCGATTCAGCGCTCCGTGTGAAGCAAATCTCTATATTGCGACAAGTTAGATAATCACAAGAAAACCAAGCCGGAGAAGAAAGGTGGAGAGGCTGAGAATGAGATGATTGACAGAAGAAGAGAATGATTTCGGAGAACTGAAAGCGAAACGATTGGTGTGGAAGGAAATAATACCAAATAAGGGACATACGTCGTCTTGAAGGCCAAGGGTCTGAGAATCGTGCGGCCAAGGAGTAAGTAAGTAATTTATCTGAAACAAATCAATAAAGAATAAAGGCAAATGGATAGTCCAATTTTCCTGTTTGCGTAGGAGTTGCCATATTGATCCACTAACTCTTTCATCCAGAAGGGCCTTATCAGACACGAACAGGCAGGCGGTCAGGACAGCGCAGAGACACGGTTTATGTAAAGAGCGACCAAGCATTCACGCGAGACGCATCTAAAAATTGAACCTCGCCGATCAAACACTCGTAACAGCACAGACACAAGAACTGAGGTCTTTAATTCCATGAAGCTTATGAATCGTTCAAATCGCATAGATCATTTGATTTCTCCTAAATAGAGGTGAAGTTAATATTTTCCCTGCCAAATATTATCGATGAATCACTTGAATCAACCGTTTAAGACTCACTGTGGTACACATACGCACCACCTTCTGTAACATTAATGAATCCTACATTTTATCACAAATTGTATTTATGTGTTATGTATGACTTACAATAAGCAGCTATCTAACAAAATCCATGTAGTACGGTCCCTCTTAATAAGCTAATGAGCGTACTTCCTCAATACGCCACGAAGCTTCATGGAACCCGAAGGTCCATTACCTCGCTATTTGTCCCGATCCTGAGTAGAACCAACACAGATCACGCTCTCTCACCAAATTTCGTTAACATATATGTGAATATTATTCTCCCATTTGTGTCTAGATCGTCTAAGCGGTCCCTTTCCACCATATTCCCCCCCCCCACTGAAACCTGTATGCATATTTCTTCTTCTCACAAGTGCCATGTACCCCGCCCATGTCATTATCCTTCAATAAACGGCTATTACCTCCATAAGGAACACCGACTGGTTATTCTGCCGGACACGGACTTTGTTCTGTGCGAGTCAGTTACTAAAATTTTATATGTAAACTAGATACATGTCAGTCTTAAAAGATTAAATCTGATCCTGTAAGAGCACTTCTGGAATGGTACTTGCAGTGTAGGGGTTGCTGTCTCGCCGAGAAAAAAAATTGGTGGTTAACAGAGGAAATAAAATATACGTTTAAGTATCAGAAGGAAAAATTGGGACTGTCTGCCATTTTAACCAGTGAGCCAAAATCAGTAGCTCAGAACTAACTCCACACCTTAGTCATTGAGTACATCTGTCTCTAAATCGCTGTGTCGAACACGCGACGTAGCGAAGTAAATCGCAGGTATTCTGCAAGACAGTGAATCATATTTTGTCCTCATGTCCTTGAATATTTGTACGATGGAGGGAAAAGGGCCCATTACATTACTTGATTTGGGTACAACTATAATAATCAGAACGTCGTTCTCAAACAACTTCTGTCGTTACTGAGAAGTGAGAGACTAACCGTACAAAAGATAACTGAACAATTTATAGTCCCCATTTAACCTCTTGCAGGATTTATTTTCGTGCAGAAGCCTAAGAAATGAAAGATTTTAAAACAAATGACAACGCAAAATTCGGCTTTTATTACGTTCTAAATTTAGTCATGAATGTACTCTTTATTTTCTGCCGACGAACAACAAGAACAAGAACAACAACAAGTGACAATAATGATAACAATCATAAAATTAATCTTATGGCCATGGCTTTCTTGAATGAGACATCACGTAATTTTGATTTTTTGAGGTGTGCCATCCCCGTTATGTGTAGTAACTATTAGGTGGTGTAACTGTAGTCAATAACACAACTAAAGTATGTCTAATGAATGAAGTTTTTATTATAGACAAAAACTACATATTTCGGCCAAAAGTGGTCATCATCAGGATTTATCCGAAATTATATGCTAACAAGAGAGAGTTAATACAAAGTGCGCTACAGCTACGCTGTAGGCAACTTTGTATAAACACTCTTTTTAGCATATAACTTCGGATAAAACCTGATGATGGCCACTGTTGGCCGAAACATGTAGTTCTTGTCTATAATAAAAACATATTCATGAGACATACATTAGAGATATCACGTAGTCTGTTACACAGTTATCGAACTCACGGACATACATTAGACAAACATTAGAGATATCACGTAGTCTGTTACACAGTTATCGAACTCACGGACATACATTAGACA
>Ga0131853_10007890_pt1 | contig 19324 bp, 13 predicted proteins | sample TergutLab28metaG_FD_92764 | JGI IMG/M metagenome (GOLD analysis project Ga0131853, IMG submission 92764) | Labiotermes labralis P1 segment gut microbial communities from Petit-Saut dam, French Guiana - Lab288 P1 (version 2) (version 2) | ecosystem: Host-associated > Arthropoda: Insects >...
AATGATCTCCTGATGATGAGCTTCTAGAAAGCTCGAAACATGTAGAGAGTGAATGACGACTACCCATGAAAATAAAGGATAGTCTACAAGTGACATCGTGTTGGTTATTTTAAAGAAGAAGAAAATGCTTCCTCGTAAATAACCGAAGGCTGACAACACATTTTCAACGAAGACATTGAACAAAGGAAGTAATACGAGGTATGTGACCCGAAAGTATAACATACCTGTTCTTCTCATGAAATATGAAACAATATTAACCGCTCTGTCTTTGACAAAAAAAACCAGATATTTTATCTACCCGATATTTCTTCCTCTGTTATGTTTCAGTGAAACAATTCTACCCTGTACCCGATTCACTGTTTCCCACCCGTATCTACTCTGCGAATTTCCACCCCAAATAACAACCTCGATTCACGTACCATCTCGTAGAAATTCTATAACATGTCTATTTTCATATTTAGCTTTTTCGTTAGGCATTTACCAATGCCACTTCGAGTTTTATTTCCAATCGCATGGATCCTTACTTTTTCCGTTTTACATCCCCCCATAATCTTCAGTGTTATTCCCAAATATACAGTATTATTTACTACTTTCAGGGTTTTCCTCTCCATATACCACCATTCGTTATATTTTAGCTTCCCCTGATTTCTTGAATACCGTCACTTTACCTCACTATTCTATATTGTGGCTCAGCAAATAAATTTTTATTTTGTATTATAGATTAGAGAAATGATTTTAAACCTTCCAGTATTTGAAAATGAATCATCAAATTCATGTAATGAGATTGACACAAATTCTGGTGCAACCGGAATAAAGAGGATAAGCCAGTAGATTAACTCGCAGTCAGAACATTAAACAAAGATTAACCCCACTTTAATTCTAAACGCTAATGCTGAACATTATCGCAAAGTGTCGTACACTCCAGCGATAAGTATTGTCGTTTGCAGTGCGTAGTTATTTAGCTGCAATTACATGTCGCCCTGTGCACTCTTTTTTAACCTGATTCATTGTCACTGTCATCATCTTCATTATCATCACCATCACCTTCATCACTAGAACTTTGAGAGTTCGCGTGCTGATTATAATGAGGAAAATCATCAATAGGGCAGCCAATTTCCCAGCCGAATTTCGGACTCCTAACTTACAGTAACTTGATTCATTGTCACTGTCATCATCTTCATTATCATCACCGTCAACTTCATCACTATAACTTTGAGAGTTCGCGTGCTGATTATAATCAAGAAAATCATCAATAAGGCAGCCAATTTCCCAGCCGAATTTCGGACTCGTAACTTACAGTAACCTGACTCATTGTCACTGTCATCATTTTTATTATCATCACCATCACCTTCATCACTAGAACTTTGAGAGTTTAACGTGCTGATTATAATCAAGAAAATCATCAATAAGCAGCCACTTTCCCAGCCGAATTTCGGACTCTTAACTCACAGTAACTTGATACATTGTCACTGTCATCATCTTCATTATCATCACCATCACCTTCATCACTAGAACTTTGAGAGTTCGCGTGCTGATTATAATGAGGAAAATCATCAATAGGACAGCCACTTTCCCAACCGAATTTCGGACTCCTAACTTACAGGGCACGGGGCAACAATGCCAAAACTAAAACAACCGTTTTGGTAAGTTTCGTTGCTCTGTTATGTCGTAGTTTCTGCAGGACTGTTCGAGTTAAAATGTTACCGGTACTGTTTTAGTTCGCTGTTATAAACTACACTTAATCTAATGAAATTAAACATTTCGCTCTACAAAGTGTAACTTCAAACTGAAACAAAACTTTCACAAAGCAGCTACACTAGTGAATGTGTGTCCGAGGTGTTTGTGTAGTAGAGCCAAACATCTAGCTGCTGAGTTGTGACGATGGGATGAATGTAAAAGGAGTCGAGAAAATAACCCAATCAAAATGAATGTCTGCGAGAAGAATCAGCCCCTGGCAGTATTTTTACATTTTTACCAGAAGTCCCTACCAGGCACAGTTTATATACTAACGCGAAAGAGAAAAAGAAGTTTATATTTCGTATTTTTTTACCGGAAAAAAAATCAAAGGGAACTCTGTTGATTTCCTGCAGTTTCTTGGGTTATTTATATTTCATTCGAAATTGCGAGGTGGAATTTTGTTTTATGTTGTATACACAGATGTATGCAGAGTCGTATGGTTGTTTTGAAGAGTGGGATAAAGGGAAAGGTTAAATATGTGCTATCTCCTGTCCCTTATTCCCTTGTTAACCAATTGCTAGTCAAGATTTTTAAAATATTTATATCAACAAACAAAATAATCACAAAACATCTTGTTTGTTTTGTTGCCATATGCATTATGTTAAATTCTACACCGTATTTACAATTATTTTAATCTTATGCAAAGAAATTTACTGAAATAAATTTCTTAGATTTACAAATACTAAAATTTGTGTTCAACAATCTCCTATTTTATTTTGACGTTTTGCTGACCGTGCATCTCAGTATATTTATCTCAATATTTAACCAACTTGATGCACAAAATTTGTTTCATAATAAGTTTTATTTCATGCCTCTACATGTTTGGAGCACATGTGCTCCAAACATGTAGAGGCATGAAATAAAACTTATTGTGAAACAATTTTGTGCATCAAGTTGGTTAAATATTGAGATAAACTCCTATTTCATGTTCTTTAGAACGTGGGAAGAAAGCAATATGTAGAGACACATCTATTCGCCGAGCTTTCCGCACTTCTTTCCATGACCTAGTACAGCGATGAAAACTTGTAACGGATTTTAATGAAATTCGGTATGGAGTTTTTGGAACACACTGTCAATTACAACCCAGTTTCATTCAAGTGGGTACAGTAAAGGCGTAAATGAAAAGTTGTCCCATATTCCTAATTTTTTTTTAAGATTGTCGAAATAATTTTATTCAGGAGATGTCTACAAAAAATGTACTGAGCTGTGGTTAGTCTCACTAAAATCGGCACGTCGAAAAGTATGCTTTGTTTGATGGGTAAATTAATTTCTGATTTGTACTGTTTACATACACTTTCCGATATTTTGTGAAGTGCAGTATATGAAATACGAACGTAATACTGTAGAGTATGTGTGATTTTCATAAAAATTGACGCAGATAAGCTCTGACCTATAAACCTAAATTAATTTTGGCCCGTATTTTCTATTTTTTTCGCAGGATTTTGGTAATATTCTGCAAAATGATTGTGGAGTGGTTGCGAGTGTCTTACAATACGACAAAATTCAAATCATACCTTGCCTACGAGCGTTTACGAAACTTTTCTCGACAATTTCTATATTTTCCTGTCAAACGTGGATGAAATACGATTCAGGATACGTGTAATAAAAACAGAAATTTTCGCGGACGTGTCGTAAAACTCCTGTTACGTTGCGCAAACAAAATAGCCCATTAATAAATTACGCTTTCTTCATCACGGATTACACCACTTGCAATATTGTAATACTGCAATAGTGTAATATTTGCTCTTTAAGCACTAAAGAAAGCGGAGTTTATAAATCTGTATAGCTGCACTTCCACTTGCCCACTGTGCCTCTGGCCACACATTAGGGTGACTTAATAGTTTTCCAACAAGATGCGACTGTATTCATTTTATTATATCTCTGTAGGCAGCTCTACATGTTTCGGGTGTTAACACCCATCATCAGGAGCTTGTACAACTGTAATTATAGCTTATAGCACCGGTCAACCGGGTGTACTACCATCCGGTCTCGTTGTTGAGTTGGAACTTCCACCTCTACAACGAGACCGGATGGTAGTACACCCGGTTGACCAGTGCCAGAAGCTGTAATTACAGCTGTACCAGCTCCTGATGATGGGTGTCAACACCCGAAACATGTAGAGCTGCCTACATATATGTAATAAATTGAGTACAGTCGCATCTGTTTGGACAATTATTAAATTTGTTTCACGATGCACGGACCCATGAATTTAAAATTTGGTGACTTTTACCTTCACTTTATAAAAAACCTTGAGCCTGGGGATGGATATGATAAGATGTAACAGTAATGAGGTGGGTGAATTTTTTAGATAGTAATACAAGAAAGCGGTCGGCTATAGGACTAAGCCAAATAGTAGTGTAAACAGGCAATCCGAATATACGGTAGTGGTAAATAGTTAATCTGTTGCAAGCAACAGTCTAGTTTAGAATTAAGTCAAATACTAATACGAGAAGGCAATCGGGGTGATTGAAACATAGTAATGTAAACAAGCGTGCCGAATACACGACAGAGCCAGGTGGTGGTATAATTAAGCAGTCAGGATGTGGGACTAAGTCAAATATCATTTGAATTAGGCAGTCGGGTTATAGGACAAAGTCAATAGTACAAGAAGACAGTCGGATTATTGGACTAAGTCCAATAGTAGTAGCATTCGTAATATAGGGACAAATGAAATAATAATAATATAAATATCGAAAATAAATGCATTATTAGATGAACGTTTGGTTCCTCTGGTATGTTACGTTATATCGACTTGAGATCAAAATACATCATTATTATACAGCAGCCGCTGTTACATATGCGTTGTATCAGTGGATTGGTATATGTCGAAGCTTCCAGGATGTGTTCTGATATAAGAATTTTGGTATAATTATAGCGACATATAATTTTTCTTGTGTTTTCCACGAATGTTAGTTTCTGTATCCACATGTCCCACGTTTCAGAAGATGCTGAACCACTCTTACTAATGAATAACAACTGACGAAGAACCTACAACCTAATTTTTCCCCTCAGTTTCCTGATATTCTGAATAAAATCAATCAGATCTAGCACAGTGGTCACAGAAATGCTGTTCTCTGTGCAGAAGTTACAGATACACGTTTCTTGCGGAATGTAGGTATAGTTAGTGTAGTTAGGTCAGCTGATAAGCAAATAATTTTCTCCTATCTATCACTTTGATAGTGATAGAGTCCCTGTCTATTTTCAAACATGTACAAGAACAACGAAAATTCATAAACGCACAGTTTCGAATTCCATCCACCAAAGTACTTTGAGTGACAACAAACTTTGCAAATAGAAATATCATTTGGCGAGCATTTATAAGGCTATAATCAAGTTCATTTAGTTTTGTGACATAATTAGTTACAAATAACGTGACCAGCCCCCCACTAATTACTTTAAGAATTTGATGTGTCAATCCGAATAACATTCGCGCGGTTTCTTATGTCTCTAGCGTTACTTTTGCGAATGTGTGAAAGTATTTTGAAACTGAATGTGACGTATTATGGACAATGGGCTTTTCCGGTACTCGCAAGCAATGGAATTAAAAAACCATAAATTTTGTGCCTGTCTCTTTAAGCGAAGCCACTCAAATTTAGTAAATAAATTCAGTGAACTGAAGTAAATAATAGCAATAACAACAAAGCGTACATAATATATTTAATCTGTTTAGAAACGTTCCATGCAATCTGTCATGAGGAAAACCAGTAACATTGCTATATTAATTTTCGACGAGTGAAGCCGCTCTTGAAAAATACGGTACAATTAATTGCCAGCAATATGAAATCATTGTCCCAGAGAGTAATGTAGAAGTTATCAAGTAATAAATAATTTTCCAGGTCTTTTGTCTGTAAAGTAGTAGTAATAATCTTGCATTTAATTCAGAACTTTCACGGTGCATTCAGTGTCAAAAGTTAGTGTTATCCTCTACAGATTAGTGCGATAGACACAACCTGCAGAAAATTTTCGAAAATTCTTTTCCCTCTTTTGCGATATGTAGACCGGTTTAAACAACTCCAAAAATTTCCCTATATGTTATTCTTTTGTATACTTATGTACATACATACGTATGTATATATAAATACATACGTACATACATATACATACATACACATACATACACAAATACATACATATATACATACATACATATATACATACGTACATACATACGCACATACATACAAACATGCATACATATATGCATACATACATACATACATACGCACATACATACACACATACATACATGCATACCTACATACATACATACATACATACATATACACATACATACATACATACACACACACATACATACATACGTACATACATACGCACATACATACACACATACACACACATACATACATACATACATATATTCATATATACATACTTACGTACGTACATACATACATACATAAATGTACACACATACATACATATGTACCTACACACACACACACACACACAACACACACATAAACACGCACTCAAGGAGTGTTCCTCAGATGCAAACACTTGCCACAGTGACATTAAGTTGTGCAATAAGCCAAAAACCCACAGAATATGAAATATACAAAACACGCAGGATTATTTCAATACAAATAATATAAAGGTTTCGTTAAAGTATTTAGGACAATCGTTAATCATAAGAAATGCACAAACCTATTATAAATTTGTCTCTGTCTTCCTTAAGTCCCACACGACTATGCAGAAAGTGACGAAAAGTTTGATGCCAGCTACGAATGCACTCTACTGAAAGCTTCTATGGCTGGCAGTTTGTCTATGTGGATAGTGCCTATTACTTGTATTGATACTGTATTCAAATTTATATGTTCAAAAGTTTCCTCAGCTATTTACAATGAAGTTTATTAACGAAACTATGCTTTGGCATGAAATAGGTAAACATTAGAATTTCTTAAATAGACTCCTATATGAATTTTATGTTTTAAACCAACCATTATTCCAATAATTCTTAAAACGTAAATATTTTTGCACATTTGGAAAAATTACCGCAGAATATAACGGTGTTGGTATTCAAAATTTACAGGGCCTGTGCGTTGCAAATATAAGCAATATAAAAATAAGTCTTCGTCATGTGAAGTTGGGTTTCATTGAGGGCCTCAGACTTTGTTTGATAAGTATGAATATTTAAAATTGGTGTCTTACGGATCTGAGTCGTTTTTTTAGAGAAAATGTCAACTGATTTTAATTGAGCGTAAGAGAAAAAAATATAGCTTGAGTCGGGAGAAAATTGTAGAAAGAAAAGTTTAAAATTGTACACCTTTCACCAAATGTCACTAGGGTAATCAAACAATGAACTAAGAAAAGCGGAACATGCATCGCACATAGAGAGACGGGAAAGTCACGTAAATTTTAAGTAGAAATGCTGTAAGGAAGAGAGAAACTGGGAAAAATCCATGGGTCAATTGAGAGATAATGCTGAAGTGGATCTGAATTTTCTATTTTGTGACAAATGGAACTGCCTTAGGACAGGGTGCAGTGGCTGGCGTTTTGAAAAAGGTAGTGAATGCTGGTCTATGTGTCAGTCTAACGTCTGTCATATTCTTCAGCAGGACTGTGCTCCACTAATTAGTTAGCTAACTGAGAAAATATAATGTGATGCCTTGTACCGAATTGAGCTCCCTCTTCGTTGTTGCTGTGGTCGGTATGTAACTGAATGTTAACAAACCCCACAGCGTTTTTCTTTCCTCGCTTGTGTACTTTGCGATAAATCTCAACGCTTCTCGGTATTGGTGGGTAGAAATCGCTTAATATTGAGTAGAGTGGAAAGCAGTGAAGAGAGAAATTACTTTCTTTCAAAACACTAAGTCAACTGGTCTTAATGGCAACGCCTTACGTTATCACAAACACACAGGGTTCGACGCGGCTATTTGTGGAGCGAAACAGGATAAGCGCACAGCCCTAGAACACTGTTCTTCCCCAGAATTTCAACTAAAGTGGAAGTTAGAATGTCAGATATAGAGGAGCCTGTCTGACACAATTATGTAGGATTCTGACGTTATTACATCACATGCGTTCATTGAGCTTTGTCCAATGTGCAGGGTTTGAAATTAAAACACGACGATTCAGGGACTGTGTCTGTCCCCGTCATAAGGCCAGAAACAGAGAGAGAGAGAGAGAGAGAGAGATAGAGCGCGATGGAGAGAAGTAAAAAAGGGTGGCTGTTCTGTCGCACACTTCTTCTTCTTCTTCTTCTTCTTCTATTAGACTGAATCGCCGCTCTTTTCATTGTGTTTACAAATACCTGGATATCCCTTTCAAAAAGCCCATTGTCTTAGAAAAGTTTTTATATCGGGCTCCAGTGCGCAAATCTTCGCTGACTAATTTCTCAAATTTATTTTTTGGACTAAAACTCTATATGTTTCGGACAGTTCCTCTGTCCATCATCAGGAGTTTTTCACTGTACACACAGCAATGGTATATTTCATACAGGTTTGCTGACAGCTTGCGAGCAGTAGAGTTTTATTCCAAAAAAAAAAATAAATTTGAGAAATTAATGCATCTAGTTGGTTTTATTATAAGAATGAAATTCTGACTTGCGAGGGTGTGAACTTAGAAATTCTGCATGATATAATAGCCTAGGTAATTGATAGAGTCAAAATATTCTTACAAGGGCTGTGTTAACGCTGCAGCGCTATTTTGAAACCAACTGAAATTTTAAAGTTGAAATTTAACATATCGCGTACCTAGCTACGTTTTGTGCAGATAACATCTCCATTTGTCCAATCTTATAAAATACAGATCTTAAGGAATATTGTGAGTTTACAATGAACTTTAAAAGGCGTTGAGTTACAGAATATGTAATGCTACTGTGTAGAAATAACCATTGCTGGCCAAATGGAGGCTGCGATAAAGAAGAAGCACAGTTACCTTTCTAATCTTCATTGCAAGTAGATGCTACTGCCACTTGTAGAAGAAGTTTCTATTCCTCTTCTCAGAGTTTAAACTTCTCGGCTTAATCTTGTTCAGTTCCACCCTTTACATGAACTCTCTAGCTCCTGTATTCCTATAGAATGGTGGTAGATTGGGACCTTTGGATATATTTGTTCCTTTTTTCCGTTCTAGTTGTCCTCCCCATTTAAATTAAATATTTCTAAATCTAACTAAAGCCGGTCCCAGTAGCCGCGTGGTCTAAGGCGAAGGTCTGCGGCCGCTCGACTGCTGAGATCGTGGGTTCGAATCCCACCGAGAGCATGGATGTTTGTCTGTTGTGAGTGTTGTGTTTTGTCAGGTAGAGGTCTCTGCGACGAGCTGATCACTCGTCCAGAGGAGTCCTGTGTGTGATCTATAAACCTCAAGAATGAGGGGGCCATGGCCCGCGTTGGGCCGCAGCGCCACAAAAAATCTAACTAAAATTGAGAAATTGTTATATTCTTTCTCATAGCCTTTTCGTATGTAGTCATTTAGGGAATACCTCCAGATTCCTCTCAATAATTTCTTTTCTGTGCCCACGATTAACTCCGTGGGGACAAGACTGATATAACCATAAATTTATTGAACTTGAGTCCGGTTTCCATTTTGGTGTTTTACGCTACAGCTAGTTTAACTGTCCGGTACTTTGCTTAATATCAACGTAATTTTCTGCGGCTCTCGTTGCTATAATTGTACTTTACATCACGTTGTAAGGAGATGAAATGTTGGACCCGTTCAACGGGGAGAAAATAGATCATTATCTTTGTTATCACGGATCATTTGCCTCAGAACGCAATGGGAAATTTTATTGACGGATATATTTACATTATATCTTATAAAATTTACAAAATTCCTGGCATTTACTTGGAGTTCTTTTTCGAAGTTTGCAATAAACACTTAGTCATTTGCCAAAAATGACTCTTTTTGTGTTATTATTTCATTTAGTGATGTTAAATCCCGAGTTCAACGGACCACAGTCTTCGACACCTAACGTGGACAAGCAAGCATCGTTCATTACTATCAATGTAAAATGTGCGGTACCTGCTTAACCCCATCTTCCTGGAAGATGCGAACTTGCCCTCCCGTCAAGAAATTAAATTCATAATTAGTTCTTATTAACGTCATGTTACCGTTTCTCCGAATAAAACTAGACCGATTATTTCCCGTCGAGTGGCCCGATGTCATACTGTAAATTCTAAGAAATGTAACGATCGTCCATTGAAAGTTTTTCTTCGTATTAATCCAGCTGAATTTGTTGAAATGCAGCCATCACTAAACACTGAAATATGTGTTAGGTTACTTTTCGTTTGCACTGTGCATCTGTAGAAAATGTGTGTGTATAAGGGCAGGCATGCCATGCTGCATGGAGACAGATCTACAGTACTTCAGTTTTATACGACCTTAGGCAGTGTGTGTTATGCTGTGACGCTAAAACGCTAGTCCCGCTGAAAGGTGTCGACACCAAACATGGGTGTCGGGCTAATATCCGGAACTGTGACATCTGAGGGATAAAGACGGATCTGAATTCGCTGTGTAAACGAATAAAAGGGGTAAAACACACAAATTCGAAATAAATAAAGACAGAGAAAAGAAAGGGTTTAAGGATGAAGAATCGGCAAGATGAGATGTCCTTGGAATTTTAATGGGTCTTTCTTTCCGTTATTCGGATTATATTGATATTTAGTGTAGAAATTAAGCTATATGGAGTGGATTCGATATCAGCCACAGCACAGAACACGTATATTGATGGATTCATTAACGTTGCCATCCTAGCTGCGCTATTTATAAAGCATATGATTTTTTAATTACAATTATTTTTTATGTGTTTATTTATATAAAATGCTGTGATATTTATCGGCAGAAGTAAGGGAATGGAGTGCCGAGGAGAGGGAAACAGAAAGAAGTATTAGTAATGAGGAGGAGTGATCAAAGAAGGAAAAGGAAAAGCAAAGAGAGAGACCGAAAGAGAGAGAAAGAAAAACAGTGAAAGAGAAAGAAAGATGAGACTGATATTACATTCTACTAACTGGATTCACTAGACGAAGTATTTGATAAGGTAATAGCTGCTAAGTTAGAAAATAAAATCCCCCTCCCCCTTTTATAGGAGGGGTTGCTGATAAGTCCTTAGCCCGACCTAATTCCCGATGTCGTAGGACGGAATCGGTAGTGTCGTTGGAAAGAGGGGTCTGTTCATGTGCCGAATTGCAACTCTTTTCTTGTTACACAGGCTGAAAGGAAGCATGTCAGGCGACGCGCGCGATTTCAACATCATCGAGACGCGAGCTGTCATCAAGTTTTTTTCCCCCCTGCAAGGCAAGACGCCGAAGGAAATTCACGCCATTCTGACAGAAACAGTAGGGGAACATGCACCATCCCATACCACCGTCAAAAAATTGGTGGCCCAGTTTAAACGTGGTGATTTTTCCACCCGCTTTGCGCCTCGTCCTGGACGACCCGAAACAGTGACGACCCCGGAGATTATTGATAAAATTCACGAGATAATCTTGGATGACCACCGGATTTCGGCTAAATCAATAGCTGAACAACTGGGCATCTCACTTGAGCGGGTTGGGTCCATCATTCATGAAGATATGGACATGCGGAAGCTCTCCGCGAAGTGGGTCCCGAAATGCCTAAACGCGGATCAAAAACTTTAACGGTCCCAGTCGTTTGGAATTTGTTCGGCGCGATCCAAATGATTTGCTGTCGAGATTGGTGATCATGGACGAAACATGGTTATATCACTATGACCCGGAGACAAAGTAACAATCAATGGAGTGGCGGCATAGCGGCTCACCCCGCCCCAAAACGTTCCGAGTGCAAAAATCCGCTGGAAAAGTTCTCGCCTCGATTTTTTTAGATAACGACGACATCCTCTTCATTGATTATTTTCCAAAGGACCAAACTATCAACGCGGAGTATTACTTATCTCTGCTGGTGCAATTGAAGGACATTTTGAGGGAAGAACGCCGCGGGCTGGTCACCAACGGGGTCTTGTTCTTGCACGACAATGCCCCGACTCACTGGGCACTTGCAACCCAGAAGAAACTGGCCTACCTGGGCTTCCATTTCCTTGATCACCCACCCTATTCTCCGGATCTGGCCCCGTCAGATTACCACCTGTTCCCTGGACTGAAAAAACAATTGAAAGGTCGCCATTTTCATCCGACGCGGAGGTCATTGCTGCAGCGGAGACCTGGTTGGACGGACAATCTTCTGAACTTTTTTGAGTGGCTTGCGAAAGTTATAACAACGGACTAGAAGTGTATTGAGCTTTGTGGGGAGTTTGTTGAATAAATCCCGAGTTCCGTCGCTGTAGCTTGTTTCCTTCCTGGTCGGGCTAAGGACTTATCAGCACCCCCTTGTAAATCTTCTGAGATCAATACCATTTTCACAATCGTTCCCCTCCTCCCTGTTTTTATGACGCTATTTCAGTCCACAAACTTCCATCCTTCATTTCTCATTGCTTTAATCTTTATCAGTAGCGATATAAATCCGACGCCCTGTGTAACATTTCATGAAATACTGATTTTGTGTTGAGGGCTTTTTTGCTCCTATCCACATTTAAGGTGCAGGACCATTTCTTCTGAACTTCTTGTTACTTCACATTCAGCATATTCGCAGCTACTTCCGTATCTCAAGGTCGTCTCCCCCTTCCGCAAAATAAGAGTGCTGCTTTCCGTGGCGATAAAAAAAAGCCGCGTATCCTCGGTTTAGGAGTCCAGGAATAGCTGAAATATTGAAGTGGTGTCTTTTCACAAGCGACCGAAACTTGACTTTCAGTAGAAAACACGACAGATGACCGGGTATATTTTATGAACGACATTTGTGTTTTATTACAATAATTGCTTGAATTATTAAAGAGACTGTATGTGAATGAAGAGTTGTGAGGTCAGTAAACTGCATAATATACGTATTATGGGGCATGAAATGCAAGAAAAATTATTTTAGGGTTAATGCTCTTCTGTACTAGTAAAAGCGTGTAAGATGGAACTCGGATTCACAATTAAATTCGCATAACAATATATATTTCTATAGCACGTTATTGAAGGAAAGTAACAAGGAAACACATAATGGACGAGAAGACAAGGAAGAAGACGTTAACAGCTGCTGGGTAGCCTTAATGAAAAGAGAAGATACTGGAATATAGAAGAGGGAAGATTAGATTGTACTCTCTGGAGAAATGGCTTTGCAAAAGTCTTTGGACCTTTCACAAGACAGAATACATAATGAATGAATTGCAGTAAGTATGTCAATGAACTCATACGTTTCATTACAGTTCTCTTCTCTGAATGACAAAAAGCTTTGTTTCTCGTTTACAAGGTTTAGGTTTTGTCTGTTTACTTAAAACCTTGTGAAATATTTGTCAAGAACTGAGAAATATATTATTTCAGTCAACCCAGCGACGATATGAGACGGAGTTATCTAAGCCGTCGTGTTTTCCGGGGTAATAAACTTTATTAATAGAAATTTTGACAGGAAGTTTTCGCGACAGATGTGCCGGTCCCAAGGTCATTAACAGCAGAAGGTAACACAAATATAGCAGAAGCCAAACGTACTGCTGGTCTTCGATTCGGATTCGAATCCACGATCGCTGTTTCAGAACTGTAGAAGAGAGTAAACGCCATTGACTCTGTGGCCACTGTCCTGGTGCAACAAACTTTGGATTTTATTAATTTATGTACTTTTCAATGACGATTCCGCTTGCTGCGCGGTCTAAGGAGTGTGTCTGCGGTTGCGGGTTTGAATACCGCCGAGAGCATGGATGTGTCTTGTCATTGTTTTGTGTTCTTCAGTCAGAGTTATCTGAGACGAGCCGATTACTCCTTCGGAGTAGTCCAACTGAGTGTGACGTATATGAGTGTAATTTTGAAACCTCAGCGATGAAGAAGACTATGGTCACTGGGACTGTCGGGCCATGAAAGAAACCTTTAAATAAATATTTTTACTTATACCCAAGAATAATAAAGACAGAACCCACAACTACTAGACTTTTGGTACGTCCCGTAATACTTTATGGGGCGGAGTGCTGGACATTATCCCGAACAAATGAGACAATTTTGGATGTGTTCGAAAGGCAAATGATGCGAAGAATACATTGCCCTATTAGAGACAGGGATCACAGGAGGTGTGCTTTCAGCAAGGAACATTACGACACACTTAAAGAGTTCAGACTGTCAGTTGTAATTAGGATTGATACGCTGGGGTGGGCTGGTCATGTTGCAAAAATGGAAGATATCTGTATGTCTAGTAGAGAGCTGTATATGAAACCTGAAGTACTAAGGAAAGTTGGAAGACCCCTCGTAATATGCAAAGTTGAAGTAGGAAAAGATGCAAGGATGCTGGGATTAAGAGGCTGGTAGGCAGCAGCCATGAATTTAGAAAAGAGGAGGAAACGTCTGAAGGAGGACAAGACAGTATGAGTTGAAGTGCCGATTATTATAATTATTATTATTATTATTATTGTTATTATTAAGTTGAACCAGTCTCGCGGTAATATTTTATATTGAAACGCAGTATATTTAAAACAATTTTCATAAAATGCTGAATGTGGAGCATTTAATACAGTTCGAAGAAACCCCCTTACGCTTATAAAGGGATTTTCACGTTGTAAGCCTTGCATAATACATGTTTATTGGCAGTGACGTATACATAACCCGCTAGAATTACTCTGGTGACCGAGTTAGCGTGAAAAGTTGGATTTGCCCAATCCCTTACTCTTTGCAACTATGTTATTTTTAAAGATATTACTAAAGTAGCCACTCGTTCAGTCAGTAAAATGTCCAGTTCATGGAACTGCACGGGTCTAAAAAAAATTCACCATGGGCTAGGCAGTGCCCATCGCTGTATTACTGTTAAGTTACGGTGAGGGCACACATTTTTTGATCCTGTTAGGTTGAAATAGACCAACATCGTCGAGAATGTTCCACGTACGGTGAATGTCACAAATAAAGGAAGGAAGTTGATTGAGGGTGTCTGAGAATATTTGAACAAAGGGTGTGAGGTCGCTGGAGGAAATTGCACAGTGTTGAGTTCCACTGTTTGAAATATGTATTACGTCAAACCGACAACATTATGTGTGGGCATGTAGGGTGCTTGAGAATGCAGAAATATGTAAATTTCTGTTTAAAATGTCCCTAGCTATTACGGAAAGAGTATGTCAAGAAGTGTAAAGCATTTGTGTGGCTCAGGGTATTTTAGCTACTGGGATAATGGAAGTAGGGGAACAAAGACGCGAGTGTCATAATAGAAGGGAAATTTCTTAACAACTTCGGCACCCAACAGCTTTTTATTTCTTTAATAAAGTCGTCTCTTCCACGCATGAGAAGTCACGAGTCGAAATTATGTATGTCCCTTATCTAAACCCCTCTGTTAATTTTATGTTTTGCTGACCGTACATCCTGGTACATCTCTGGGTAAATGACCAATTTGATGCACAATTACGTCATATAATACATTTATTATTATAATCCTCTACATGTTTCGAGCAACACTGTGCTCATCATCAGGAGGTCGAATTGTATTAATACAGCGTCTGGTATAGCAGTCTCTGTAAGTGACCGTCCGGTGTGCAGGTTGAGAAGCAACTCTTCCTTCTCAAACTGCACACCAGAAGGTCACTTACAGAGAATAATATAACAGGTGCTGTATTAATACAATTCGACTTCCTGATGATGAGCACAGTGTTGTTCGAAACATGTAGAGGATTATAATAATAAACGTATTATATAGCGTAATTGTGCATCATGTTGGTCATTTACCCAGACTCCGCTCTTAAGTTAGATTACTTTAGCTCCTACCCGTACAAGGCAATACACTGTCAAGACCCACCTAGAAAGTTTCCATAAATGTAACAATATTTCGGAGGAAATTACTGTCTCCATCTTCGGGGACTCTATCATTATACTTTTGTTTGTGTTGGTTTGAAATTTCGTCTCTGGCATTAAAGGAAGTCAATATATGAAGGGTGTTGCAGACAAAATAATGTGCTTAGGAGAATACTTGGACCTAAGGGGCCAAGGAAGATGAAGCTGTGGAAAATTGCGTAGTGAGGGGTTTCATGATATTTATTCCTCACCTAAGAGTGATACTATGCTTAAACCAAGGAGAACTTAGTAAGTGAGGCATATGGAAGGATAATATTAAAAATATAATAAAATGTAGGGTGTTGACTGATGTAATATGACTCAGAATAAGAACCAGTGTGTTTGTTTGCGGCTGGACTTGCAGCTACAGAAAGTGTAATGTTTTGTTCATTCTCTGTACCTGTCTTACTCTCCTTATTCCACTGGTTTTCATCCTCAGCTATTTTCTTTCTACATTAAAACTGTTCACTCCCTGCGTTTTAATCTAACTCATTTTTGTTTATTAAACCAACCAGATCTACACATACATAACCATAGAGTTTGTTGACACTCCGACATGTTTCAGTGCTTTATCACCATCCCAAGGGAGTTAAAAACAAGTACTGTAAAAACCGGCTAAAATATATTGAATTACGCTCGTACTGTTCACACATGTAGCGTATTTCAGCCAGGTTCAGTCTGTAGAGTGGTGATCTAAAAAAAGGTAAATCAGTCCCATTACAGGCCCGAGGTTCCTAGAGGGTTCCAGGAAGTTAAGGTTCCCAGATTACTTGACAATGGCCCAGGATGGTGGTAAGGTTGTCAGCCTTACACACCGGCCGCCTTTACCCCAGGAAATGCTCCTGGTACTCATTTCTGTTAGAGGCTGAGTCGACCCCAGGGCCATAGTTCGATCGGAAGAATTTTATGTCAATGAAAAATTAAAATGATACCATCTGGAATCAAACCAGCGACCTTCCGATTTGTAGCACATCACCTTAACCACTGTGCTACCACAGTCCCCAGAGTGAGAGTTTATGTAATTGGTTATACATTTCAATAAAATACATACATTATATCCTCTTCGTATCAATATAACACATTTGAATAAGAAATTTATTTAAAATTACGTTATTCTCAATGTGTCGCAGGATATTTCATCTGTGTACACAAACATCTATCCTTTCTTTGATCCAATGTAATCTATGTCCTTGTGTAACTTGTGTTGTGGTGTGTGCGGATTCAGCCGTTTACTGAAACTATTTGCTTCACGCTACACGATTATGCATGATTATATTACGTATGCGTTTGATTGGTTGAATAAAAGGAAATAAGTCTATTCTTGCTGCCTTCACACAATTTTATTTTCTTTATGAAATTTTCTTTTACATGTGAAAGTGAGGGAAATCTTATGACTGTATAAATTTTTAATGTTGACCCATTTCCTTAGGCTATTTGTACTAATAATGTTCTAATTACACTCTCAGAATATTGTGTTACGCAGATATATCTGTTCAACAGCGGTCCCGTGGTTGGAACTTGTAGAATTCTCGGAATTAAATTAATCGATTTCATGAGACAAAATTATCGTATTCAGACGTTGTGAAACGATTCTCCGAAACGTATGAAAGACGAAACGAAGTCTAAAACCTAAGCATTTCCTTTCAAATATTGTACCAAAAGAAGCAACAGATACCCATCTGACACAAGCGAGTTTGCCTTTCACTTGTGACCCCTTTGAAGGGGCAAGTATTTCAGAATGTTTATATAAGGATCGATCATAAGCCCGTGTAACAGCTCAGTTAACAGATAGCTACACAAGGCTTCGCGGAAAATCGATTATTCATTGTCGATAATTTGTTACATCTTAAGTGTTGACAAGCTTAATGGACTAAAACAACACGTTAGATAAATGTTAACAGAGAATTTGCTAGACTTTCAGGTAGTATCCGACAGTGCTTAGACTGATAAAAACAAGAAACGAGTAAATTGCGTAGGCAACAGCAGTAAAGTTCAAGGACCACTCTCTTTCATAACCAGGACGTAAGCCAAGCGCTCGGAAGAAATTGTTTCCAGACACCGAAATTCATAAAGGCTACAGCGCGTAGCTAGCCTTCAGAACCTTTTAATTTTACATGGAGAATGAGGTGCACCGAGAATTTTAATTTATTCTGCAATTACGTATACGGTGACGGAAGTGTTCATTTAATGTACAGGTAAAATGAGTGCAAAATGTTATAACTCGTATTTATGTGTGCTAACCATCTGATATGACTCCTTAGATTACATTAATAATAATAATATAAGTGAGAGTGGAATGTAAAGAACAAAATTGATACCAATAAGGATAGAAGCAACTGGAACCGTCCAAAAATTATTCAGAAAATATATGACAAAGGTACCTGGACAGCACAACATCACGGAGCTACAGAAACAAGCCATACTGGGCACTGCGCACATACTTCCGGAAGCACTGATGTAAAAATACCGGAATTTTGTTATGGGAAATAACAGTACATGTATCATATATTGTAACCACAGGAGAGCTGTAAATTTGTATACCCTAGAAGGAATGTAATTGCTAACACCTTGCATGAAGATGATAAGAATTATTATAATTAGCAACATTCTGCCTCAGCAGCACAAACCCCAATTTAATTATACAACAATTCCCTGGATAACATATAACTAACTTCCCTTACAAATTTCCAGTTCCTAAGACAGGTGAGCTGAAGTTACACATAAATATTCACGAAAAGGAGAGAGATTCAGCGTTATACATAATTTATGATAGCATATATTTCCAGTACCAGAAAACTGTATTTTCGCAGTTCTGCACAGAATAAATATTTATAACTTAACAAGTAACAAACCTGAAGATGGAACAAAGAAGTTTATCAGAATGGTGGTGCCTACAGATAAGAGTGCTGAGCGACAGAGCGAAACGCCAGTGCCTGAACAGACGCTGTTATAAAAACTTAAAAACTGGGAACATAAGATAAATAATTGTTTGCAAGTACTTCATAATTTTTTAAAAATCGTGGTTCCTTGCATCTTAATTCAATGTTAATAGAAATCTAACCAGATGCAACAGTATGCAGATATTTATTTATTGCAAAGTCACTCTACATGTTTCGGTTGTCACAGCATCTATCATCAGGAGTACTAAAAACTGCAGGCCACGTTGCAGGGACCTGTACCGGAGGTTGCGGTTACAGTTTTTAGTACTCCTGATGATAGATGCTGTGACAACCGAAACATGTAGAGTGACTTTGCAATAAATAAATATCTGCATACTGTTGCATCTGGTTAGATTTTTATTAACATTAATATATAATTATTAAAACCACATAGTTCCTTACGTCGCAATTACGACTACACTAAAAATATTAACGTATGTTCTATGTGACAGAATAACACTTTTAAATATTACTAAAATATTAATAATGTGAGATTGTTTTGGGGTTGTTCTGATGGCCGTAAATTCATATGACCGCCATGATTGGACTTTAATAATAATTACTTAAGAAACATGGAAGTGAAAGAGGCTTTGCCTAATGTTCCTGTCGTTTAGACTTAAGTGACTTAAAACTCCGTGGCCTTAGTCCGCACACGAACTATACCGACAGAGCGGCCGCCGCCGGACGGCGAAGTTAGTGCCAACTTTTGCGGTTAGAGGAGTGTCACGTGGTCAGCGCAACGGGTCCCCACAGCCGTTAATCTCTGTTTTCTAGACCTGGAGCCGCTACTTTTTTCATTCAAGTAGCTCCTCAATTGACCCCACGAGGCTCACGAGGCTGAGT
>Ga0131853_10007892_pt1 | contig 19323 bp, 12 predicted proteins | sample TergutLab28metaG_FD_92764 | JGI IMG/M metagenome (GOLD analysis project Ga0131853, IMG submission 92764) | Labiotermes labralis P1 segment gut microbial communities from Petit-Saut dam, French Guiana - Lab288 P1 (version 2) (version 2) | ecosystem: Host-associated > Arthropoda: Insects >...
CAGTTTAGAGAGGCACTGTGTGTGTACTGCACAGTCTAGAGAGGCAATATATGTGTACTGCACAGTCTAGAGAGTGCGTATGTCTACTGCACAGTCTAGAGAGTGCGTGTGTATACTGTACAGTCTAGAGAGGCACTGTGTGTGTACTGCACAGTCTAGAGAGGCAATATATGTGTACTGCACAGTCTAGAGAGTGCGTATGTCTACTGCACAGTCTAGAGAGTGCGTGTGTAGACTTTACAGTCTAGAGAGGCACTGTGTGTGTACTGCACAGTCTAGAGAGGCACTGTGTGTGTACTGCACAGATTAGAGAGTGCGTATATCTACTGCACAGTCTAGAGAGTGCGTGTGTATACTGCACAGTATAGAGAGGCACTGTGTGTGTACTGCACAGTCTAGAGGGGCACGGTACAAACATGAAGATTGCTGATGCTAAACAATTTAATTTATTTTTTTTGCCTGACAATGGCTATGTACTTGAGCCGAAGAGTGAAGTATAGTAAGATCAATGTATGGAAAATTTCTGACCGGCCATACTTCTGTGTTGCTGTGACAGTGGGATGTGCCACTTAAAAATTCTTCACAAGCACTGACGGAGTGAAATGTAATGTTGATTGGAATTTTGAATACATGTGAGAAGTGGGGATGTATGAAAGACAACTTACTTGAAGCATTCAGTGTTTACTTTTATTACATTAAGTGTATCATCGTTTAACAAGCGATGAGGTGGAGTGCATTATGTGTGTTGTGCTCTGTGAGATACGAAAGCTATAAAGTTGCAGTACAGGTGGCCCTATTGTAAGCACAGGTATAATCACACGGTCTACAGTTACTAATAACATCCTGCAACGAGTTGCTCGTATTTATGAGTTGCTTACCTTCATTTTGTACTAGACTGTACTTACCATTTTCCGGTCATGCACGCATGCGTATCCACAAATGTAATCTAAAAAAAATACGTAAAACCGACCAATCAGGAAACACTAACCTCTGAAGTCTTTACACACAAATGTACCACTACAAAGGAACACTGTAACAAAAGCAGACAGAGAAGCAATAGTCCTATATGTGCCATTATTGTCCATTAAATCGAAGGGTTCCGTTGGGGAGCGGGGGGGTGGGGAGTGTTAATTTGCATGGTTTGTGATGAAGAGACTGCTTGCCCCCACTCCTCTAAACAGAGGGGTCGTTTCTACATTCTCTATCATTAAGTGGACTTGGCATGAAATCCACCAATCAAGGTTCTAAATACAGGGGAAAAAAAAAACACACGGTGGAACGGGCCGCTGCTGAGAGCATAAGCGGTACATAGCCACATGAGAAATAAGTAATTTGGGCAGTAGCTTGAAGGGTTGTCGGCAAGTCTGTGGTCAGTACAAGCTTTTGTGAAGACATTTCGAGCGATGTAGTTCCGAGCAGTTCATTGTTCAACACATTTACGTTCTATGTACATCGCTCCACGGAACTATATTCTAGTTACGAATTATTCCTTATAATATTTTATACTTATCTGTATGACACTATTAAACTGTGGAGTGTAAAAAAATAAAAGGATTTTTAACTGGAAATGATTTTGACACATTATTAGTGCAGCTGTAGTCTAGTGCTCACCACCCTGAGGACAGACATATGAGTGCCCGGAACATATCGGTGATTGATGTGTAATAAAACTACATGTATATACCCAAGTGCATTTGATGGGATTTTTAGAAATAATCGTAAACTGATTAATGCAAAGAAAGTATAACGTTTAAAAAAAGACATTTATATCATGTCATCATCAATACCATCATCATCATCACCTCTACGCAGGATATTTATAATTACGTGCCTGAAACAAACCACGTTCTTACGCTATATAATGTTGCAGCTATTCTACTGTTACAATATATGGCACATGTAATGCTATTTCCCACGATAATCCCTTTGCACTGTGCACCAGTACTTTCCGCAGTTGTGGGCGCGGTAGCTCAGTCGGTATAGCGACTGAGCTACGGGCTAGATGGTCCGAGAATGAATTCCGGTGGGGACGAGGTTTTCCGCCCGTCCAGACCGGAGCTGGGGCCCACCCAGCCTCCTGTAAAATGGGTACCGAGTCGGGCCGTGCTGCTGACCACTCACCCCCTTCTAGTGCCGGGGTCATGACAGAGTACAGCTATACCTCTACCCACCGTCTGGGCCACACCGGGCCTGTAACGGGATCACTTTACCTTTTTACTTTCCGCAGTAAGTGTACAGTGCCCAGTGTGGCCCTTTTCTGTAGTTCTTTGTTTGTCCTGCTGTATCATTACCATCATCATCATCATCATCATCTCTAATAGGCCTGCTGACTATCTCCCGGGTGACAGACGAATGGATATTGTAAATTCGCATATTGGCAATTGACATGAAAAAATCTCATTACTAGGAAGTAACCTTTCGCGTGTAACATTTTCCACCTCAAATCCCCCATGAAATGGCATGGTAAGAAACCGGGGCCACGCGCTGAGCATCTGTTGAATGAGAGTCTGAGTTATGACACCTATATTCAGGGTGTTTCAGCAGGAATCTGCCATAATTTAAGAGAAAGTTACTGAAGTCTAACTTACTTCGATATAACCAAACACATTCGCATCCGAAGTTGACCCGGGATATTAATGAGTCGGAAAGTATGAAGACCGAGAAATGTTATACATTTATTGATTACCAAATACATATTAAAACGAGGAGGAATTTGTAGCTGCTGCGACGTTAACACACGTACTAATCATATATTAATTTGTGTTTGATTTGATAATGTTGATTAAAAAATACTCGCACTATAACCATAATAGTTGACACTAAGTTTCAAAGTGCTTTAGCTAACACACTCGCCTTTGTATGGCTTAGCTTGGCTGTCGGCTCAAGGACGGACCGGAGCAATATACGAAAAGGGACAATATTAAAGAAGTAGATTATGCGTAACCCCCAAGAAGACCAAGTTCTTCTCACGTTATTATCTGCGTAATTGTTCAACTGCCGAAATAAGTGTGTTTGGGTTTGATGTAAACTGACCCAAGGAACATTCTCCTGAAGTAGGAAGATCCCTTCTGAATCATCCTATATATTAGTGAGGAAACAAGAAGGAACACACAGGAGGGTGTTTGTAACTCGCAGTGGAAAACAAGAATTAGGCCAAAGTTGGTTAGTTACTGTCGGCCTATAAGGAATTGTAGTATTAATGTTATCCCTATGCTTGACACGAAGACGTATTGGGGAGTGGAGGTATTGTTTGGCGCGTTCTTAACCTAGGCAGGAGGTCGGATCGGCGTCTACTTCACGTCTTCCGGCCACCTAAACCTGAGAGAAGATCCCTCACTGAAGATTGAATAGGAAGATGTCTGGGCCGCTATATCACTCTTTACCACGTCCAGCCAGTAGCCTGGTCATGACACCGACTGAGCTACCCCGGTTAATATTAGAAGTGTTTTCAGATATCTTCATGTAAATGTATCATACAAATTTGAATTGTCACTGGATAAGTTCCAGTGGCGGATTTCTTTCATTATAACAATCATCCTTCGGGCTGCGAAGCGTTATTTTTCGTCAAGCGATGTATTAGATAAAGAACGAGCACTCTGCGCTTAGAGTGGAAATAGCTATTTGGTTCATTGTCATGGTGAAGGACTTATAGTTTTTGCATGAAAGACAAGAAATGTATTGTAAGATGGTTTCAGATAGTGCAGGCGTAGACAGCGGTTTTCCACCCGTGAATCTGAGGAAGGTAGCAAAATTAGCGCGTATTACAAGGCAAAATGGCTCTGGTAGTTCGCGTTGGGCCTATATTCATGTAGTGTGCGATTTGCATAGAGGGTGGGCTATCGCTTATCCCTGCACTTTCGTATCATTTCCAATAAACTCTTCACTGTCATCCGACACATTCGACACTAATATTTTCGGGTGAGACATGACCGTTGTGTTGTTAAATAGTAATACAGTTGCATAAATTGCAAATTATATGGTCTAACACAACTAAATTAATAGTTATTATTAGTATTAATGGTATATTTGACATCATTACTCCCAGCTAAATATTTCGGCTCTCTCTATTTGATCCATTTTCAGGCTGAAGTTTTATTTATTTAAGAAGGTGATATACACAATTGGCAACATTTTTTGTCAATTGGGAGATCTCGCTTTACATATTTAAAATGTTGTGACTAAAATAATACGCATTGAAGTCATATAATGTGCATTAAAATAATTTTTAGTTAATTAAGTACGATTCAATATACACATACAGTGTCACATTTAGGGATAATGGCTTGATGTGGTGGAATGGCGTATTTTATATTTATATACGGTAGAATATTCGGAACTAGAAGGGACGAGGTAACGGGGGAATGGAGGAGACTTCATAACGAGGAGCTAAATGATCTGTACTCCTCACCCAATATTGTGCCGGTGATAAAATCGAGAAGAATGAAATAGGCTTGATATGTGGCGCGTATGGGTGAGGAGAGGGTGTGTATAGGGTCTTGGTGGGGAAACCGGAGGGTAAGAGACCACTGGGCAGACCTAAGCGTAGATGGGTGGATAATATTAGGATGGATCTCCAGGAGGTGGGTTGTGGGTATATGTACTGGATTGGGCTTCCCAAGATAGGGATAGGTAGCGGACACTTGTGAGTGCGGTAATGAACCTTCGGGTTCCATAAAATGCGGGTAATTTCTTGATTAGCTTCAAAACAGCTAGCTTCTCAAGAAGGACTCTGCACCATGGAGTAAGTAAGTAAGTAAGCAACTCCTATGGTGCAGCAGTAGCGTATCGTGCATATGAAGATATAGTGCTGGTTCGTTGAAGTGTTGGTGTTCTTTTATTGATATCAGTAGTGAAGCGTTCATTCGGAGGTTGTTGATTTTGGTATTTTCACCTTTATAACAAAATCGTGTTTTAGGGAAAAGGTTTTGGGATATTATTTGAGCTGTTTTGAAGTATTATACATAATTTTGGTACTTACGGTTTGGTTGTTAGAATTTGATATATATTTTATATTGTTCTCTTAGGGGAGTGTATTTATATTATCATATTGCTATGCGCGGTGAAAAAAACATTTACAAAATTACCATTGTTTGTTTACACATAATCACTATTAATGTTTGTGGAATTAATTAGGAATTTTGCAAGCATTTATACGAGGCCGTAATTAGTTGAGTTGCAGTTTGTAAGACACTCAGAGAAGAGTCCAACAGCTTGGAAATGAAAGTCTAGCCTAATGAGTTTTGGTGACGAAAGGCCCCAGCTATTGTCCCTACAACGGTTTTTGTTGCCAAACGTCAACCACCATAATACATTGAATGAAAAGATTCATAATCTCATTGCGTGTTTCCTGAAATTGTGTAACGAGCAGCAGACAGCAATCCAAGTGTATACACGTAAAACCGCATTCAGAGTCTTGTGCTGTAGTCGTGCATTGGAAGAAAAACCTTGATCATTAACGTGTGTTCTCGGGCGCTACCTTGCGTCATGGAGATATTCCGATTGGAAGAGGGGGAGGGAGTATGCGATGATGCAGTTGTTTGAGGCAGTGCACTAAGAGACGTAAGGAAGCTGGTTTGATTTCCGATGGGGTTATTGGGATTTTTAATTGACTTAATCCTTCCGACCGCACTATGGCCGTGGGGTGGACTCAGTCTCCAACAGAAATAAGTACCAGAGGGTTAAAAGCGGCCGGTGCGTAAGGCAACAATACCACCTTCATGTGCCGATTGTCTTGAAATACTGGGAGCCTCAAACTCTTGAAGCCGTAAGAGATGTACAGGGGTATCTTGAACTTCCTAAATTTAGATGGGGTTTTCCACTTCCGAAGGGTATTGTCGTGTGTCTAAATGACGAATTTCTCTCCGTACAGGTAGACCTCTATCCAGCATGGAGTGTAGCTCCATGCTGATAAAACAGTCATTATTCATCTTATCAGAAATGTCCTCGTGTTTAAGAGAACCCGATATATTTAGAGTGCATTAGACAGCTAAAGGAAGACGAAGCACTGATTATATTGTTTGCATTCTGGAAGAATCCAACAACCTGCAATATTATATTTCCCTAATAACAAGGTTAAGAATACGGCCTGAAATTCAGAATATCCTATGACTTAGAAGCAGAAAAGTTTATAGCATTAAAATAACTGCTGTGCTTTTAACTGAAGTAAATGATACAGCATCTGATTCTACTAAGTAATTGATATACCGTCAGACTTTACGATGTAAATGATATACAATCTGACATATTAAGAAAATTAGCTACCGTCTGACTTCACAAATAAGTGATCTAATATCAGATATTATTAAATAAATGATCTACCGTCCGACTTTACAAAGTAAATGATTTAACATCTCACTTTATAGAAGCAAATGAGCTACCTTGAGACATTACTGAAGTAAATGATCTAAAACAGACTATAGAGAAATAAATGTTCTAATGTCTGACTTTACAGAAGTAAATGATCTAACGTCTGACTGTACAGAAGTAAAAGATCTACAATCTGATATTACTAACAAAATGATCCACAACCTGAATTTACTGAAGTACATGATCTAGCATCTGACTTAATTACGTAAACGATCTACGTTGTGATTTCAATAAGTAAATATTATACCATACGACTTTAGAGAATTAAATGTTATATAGTCTGACTTTAAAAAAGTAAAAGATCTAACGTCTGACTTTATTGAATTAAATGATTTACCGCCTTAATTTACAGAATCAAATGATCTAATGCCCGACTTTATTTACACAAATGATCTATCGCCTGAATGTACAGAAATAAATGATCTACCGTCTGATTTTACTGAAGTAAATGAACTATTCTCTGACTTTATTGAATTATACGATCTAGTGAGCAACTTTACAGAAGAAAATTATCTTACGTCAGACAAAACTGAAGCAAAAGATCTGCAGTCAGACTACACAGAATTCAAAGACCTATAGTAAAATTTTAAGGAAATAAAAGATTTAATGACTGAGTTTAATGAAGTAAATGATCTAATGAATGGCTTTAGTGAAAAAATAATACTCTACCGACCGTCTTTAAAGAAGTAAATGATCTACCGCGTTCCTTTAGAGAAGAATATGTTAGAGAGTCTGACATAATCGAATTAAATGATCCACCGTCTAATTTTCCAGAAGTAAATGATCTAACGTGTGACTTTATTGAAATAAATGATCTAACGTCTGATTTTAGAGAATTAAATGATTTTATTGAAGTAAATGATCTACCGTCTTACTTTATAAAAGTAAATGAACTATCGTCGGACTTTAGAGAAACAAATGATCTAGCGTCTGATTTCATTGAATTAAATTATCTAGTGTACGACTTTAGAGAAGTAAATGAACTAGAGTATGACTTTAGAGTAGTAATTGATTTACCGTCTTTCTTTACGGAGGTAAATAATCTATTGTGTGAATTTAATGAAGTGAATAATCTACCGTCTTAATTTACAGAATTAAATGGTCTACCACCTGACTTTAGAGAATTAAATGACCTACCGTTCAGCTTTAGAGAATTAAAAGATCTATCGTCTCACTTTACTGAAGTAAATGAACCGCAGTCTGAATTTACGGAATTAAAAGATCTAATTTCTGATTTTATTGAAGTGAATGATCAAAAGTATTACTTTACAGGAACAAAAGCACTAGCGTCTCAATTCCATACATTAAATGGTCTAGTGTCCGACATTAATGAACTAAATGAACTACTGTCTGACTTTAAGAAAGTAAATGATCTAATGTCTGGATACACAGTAGAAAATGATCTACAGTCTGAATTTACTGACGTAAAAGATCTAATTTAGGACTTCATTGAATTAAAATATTTAACGCTTGACTTTACAAAAATTAAGAATTTACCGCTTTAATTTACAGAATTAAACGATCTAACGTCTCACGGGAAAGAAATAAATGATCTACAGATTGAAATTTAGAATTAAATGATATACCGCTTGATTTCAGTGAAATAAATAATCTGACGTCTGACTTTAGAGGAATAAAAGATCTACCGCCCAAATTTAAAGAAGTAAATAAACTAATGTCCGAATTTATTGAAGTAAATGATCTACATTATGAATTTAGAGATACAAAACATCTACTGTCAAATTTACTGAAATAAATTTTCCATTGACTGACTTTACGAAAGAAAATGATCTACAGTGTGACTTGACGGAAATAAAGTATCTACCGATTGAATTTACTGAAGTAAATAATCTAAAGTCTGAATTTAGAAAAGTAAATTTTCTACTGACAGAATTTAGTGAAATAAACGACCTCACGTCTGACTTCAATGAAGTAAATGATCTACTGTCTGACATTACTAAATTAAATGGATTACAGTCTGAATTTACAGAAATAAAGAATTTACCATCCGACTTTCCGGACATAAATGATCTACCGTCAAACTTTAGAGAAATAAATGATTTAACGTGTGACTTTAAAGAACGAAATGATGTACTGTCTGACTTTAATGATATAAATGTTCTACTGTATGATTTTAATGAAGTAAATGATGTACCGTCTCTCTTTACGAAAGAGAATGTCCTACCGTCTGACTTTACTGAAGTGAATGACCTACCGAGTGACTTTAGAGAAGTCAATGATATGTCGACTGAATTTACAGAAATAATTCATTTACGGTCCGGCTTCACAGAAGCAAATTATCGTCGATCTGAATAGGCTGAAGTAAATAATCTACACTCCGACATTACTGAATTAAATGGTCTAATGTCTGACTTTAAAAGGTAAGTGATCTACCATCTCACTTTATTGAAATAAAACATCTACTGTCTAAATTTATTGAAGAACATGTTCAACCGTTTGATTTTACAGACGTAAATTTTTTACTGTATTAGGGAAATAAATGACCTACCGTCTTATTTTAGGGAAATAAATTATTTAAAGCCTGAGTTTACAGAAAAAATAATCAAGTGTATGACTTTATCGAAGTCAATTTTTTACATACTGACAATATTGAAGTAAATGATCTACCGTCTGAATTTACTAAATTAAAAGATTCAAAGTCTGACTTTACTGATTTAAATATTCTAGTCTCTGACGATACAGAAGTAAATGATAAACCGAGTCTCTTAACTGAAGTAAGTTATCCATTGTAGGACGTTACTGAATTACATAATCTACCGCTTGACTTTACAGAAGTAAGAAATCGACCGTCTCACATTAATAAAAAAAAGGATATATCGTCAGATATAAAGGATATAATTTCTGTCTTTGCTGTAGTAAATGATCTTTCGTATGGCTATAGAAAAAAGAAAGAGATATTCAGTCTGACTTAATATAATTAAATGATCTACCATCTAAATGTAGAGAAATAAGTTATTTACCATCTGACGTTAATGAAGTAAATGATCTAACGTCCGACTTTAGAGAATTAAAAGATCTAGAGTATGACTTTCCAGTTGTAAGTATTCTACGGTCCTAATTTTAGATAAATAATTTACATTCCGTCTGATTTTACTGAATTGAATGATCTGACGCCTGACTTTAGAAAATTAAATGATTTAGACTCAGAGTTTAAAGAAATAAATAATCTCTATTCTAAATTTAGAAAATTAAATAATTTATTGTGTTTATTTACTGAAGTAAATGTTCTACGGTCGCATTTACAGAGGAAAATGATCTAATGTCTGACATTACAGAATTACATATCTACCGTTTGAATTTACAGAAGTAAGTGATCAAATGTCTGCTTTAGGGAAATAAATGATCTAGCGTATGCCTTTACAGAAGTAAATGATATAATTACTGATTTTACTGAAATAAATTATCTAGCGTATGAATTTAGAGTAAAAATGATCTTGTGTCTGAATTCAATGAATTAAACTATCTCGTGTCTGACTTTACTGAATTAAATGTCTTTAGAGAAATAAATGATCCACTGAGTGAATTTACTGAAGTAAATGATATACGGTCTGAATTTAAAGAACTAAAATATCTAACGTCTCACTTTACAGAAATAAATTACTTACCGCCTAACATAACAGGAATAAATAATCTACCTATTTTCTCTGAAATAAATGATCTAACATCTGGTTAGAAAAGGAAATTATCTACTTTATGATTTATTGAAGTAAAGGATCAACCGTATGATTTTAGACAAACATAAGTTCTAACGTCTGACTTCAATTAAATAGATGATGTAGTGTATGAATTTATTGACGTAAAAGAAGTACCATCAGACTTTAGAGAAATAAATGATATAAGGTCTGACATTAAAGAATATATTATCTAATATATGACTATACTGACGTAAATGATCTAGTATAGGACTTCAATGAATTAAATTATCTACTGCCTGACTTTACAGAAATAAATTATTTAACGTCTGAATTACAGAATTAAATGATTTTCCGTCTCATTTTAAAGAAATAAATGATCTAGTGTGTGACTTCACAGAACTAAATGAATTAACGTCTGACTTCGTGGAATTATATTATCTAACGTCTAACTTAAAGAAATAAATTACCTGCCGTCTAAATTTAAAGAATGAAATTAATAAATCTCTGACATTTGTAAAGTAAATGATCTAATGTTAGACTTTAAAGAAATAAATGAACAAATATCCTAAATTCCTGAAGTAAATATTTTATTGTTTGGCTTCAATAAAGTAAATGATCTACCTTCTGACTTTAATTTATTAAATGTCCTAACCTCTGAATTTTAAGAATTGAATATCTACCGTCTGGCTTTAAATAAATAAATGATCTACTCTCTCCCTGTTCAGAAGAAAATAATCAAATGTCTCGCTTTACTTAATTAAATGATCTACACTCTGACATTAAGGAAAAAATTATCTAACGTTTAACTTTGCTGAAGTTAATGATCTACCGTCTGAATTTAGAGAAATAAATGAACTATTTTCTGACTTCACTGAAATAAATTAACTACCGTTAGTATTTCACCGAAGTAAAAAAACTATTGTCTGACATTACTAAATTAATAACCTACCGTCTCTTTTTAAAGAAATAAATTATCTACCGCCTGACTTCATGAAGTAAATGATGTACCGTCATACTTTACAAAATTCAATATTTTACCAACTGTTTTAAGGTAAGAAATTGTCTAATGTTTGATTTCACTGATTTAAGTGATAAACTCTCTGTCTTTTTGAATTAAATTATTTAACGTCAGATTTTACAGAATTAATTGATCTACCGTCTGACATTAGAGAAATAAATTATTTACCGTATGATATTACGGAATTAAAATTTCTACTATTGACTTTATACATTAAATAATATATATGGTCCTAATTTAGTGAAATTAAAATTCTAGTATCTGACTTCATTGAAGATCATTATCTACTGTTGATTTTGCTGAAGTAAATGGAATACTCACCGATTTTAATGAATTAAATGTTCTAAAATCTGACTTCAAGGAAATAAATTATCCACCGCCTCAGTTTAATGAATTAAATTACGTAGAATATTAATTTACAGATTTAATATTTTTACTTTTTAAATTTAATTAATTAAATTATCTACGGTTTGGATTTACGAAAAATAAATTATCTACGGTTTGACTTTACAGAATTAAATGATTTTCTCTCCGACTTTAGAGGAAATTTACATACCGTCTTCTTTACTGAAGTAAATGATATATTGTCTGACTTTACAGAATTAAATTACCTAACGGCTGATTTTACAGAAGCAAATGATCTACCGTCTGGATCTAGTAATTAACCATTTGGAGCAGGAAATATAATTTAATCTTAGCACAATCTGTATAGTGAATGTGAATAAATCATGAACCAAACACATAAGATTTATGAAATAAACTGCAGTTTGAAGAGAAAAATACGTGGAGTATACATTATAATTAAAATTTAGAGTACACATATTCGTTGAATAAATATAGAAAATGCAATTTCTGAGGAGAGTGTTGCGATTGGAACACTATAGTTGACATAAGGCATCAAATGCTTAAATGACTTACGGTCTGTATTTAAAGATATATACGATTTACTGTCTGATTTTATTCAAGTAAATAATGTACCGTTTGACAATAAGGCAGTAAATGTTCTATCGTCTGAATTTAGAGAATTAAAAGATCTACGGTCTGATTTTACTGAAATAAATATTCCACCGTCTAATATTAGAGGAGTAACTTTATTTATCCTTACTTTTCTGAATAAAGAACTACTGTCTATCGTTACTGACGTAAATTGTCTATCATCTGAATTTACAGGAGTAAATTATCTATCGCCTGATTTACTGAAGTAATGATTTAAGATCTGACTTTACAAAAGTAAATATTCTACGATCTGACATCAAAAAATAAATGATCTGCAGTCTGACTTTAGAGAAGTAACTGATCTACTGTCAAAATTTACTGAAGCAATTCAATTACTCTCTGAATTCATTGAAATACATATAATCCTGACTACATATAGAGAAATAAATTATATTAGGTAGAATTTTAGGGGCTCAAATTTTCTAGAGTCTGCCTTCTGAGAAATAAATTCTCTTCTGTCTGACATTAGTGAATTAAATAACTAGCGTTTGCTTTACAAAAAATTGATCTAAACTCCGACAATATTGAAGTAAATATCTACTATGAGATTTTAGAGAATAAATGATCAACCGCCTGACTGTTCAGTATTAATGATGTACTATCTGACTTTATTTAAATAAATGATATACTGACTCTCTTTACTAGTTATATTAATCCAAAGTCTGACTTTACAGAAGTAAGTGATTAACCGTCTCAGTTTACAGAAGTGAATGAACTAATGTCTGACTTTAAAATATTAAATAAAGCCCTGATTAACTTCACTCAATTGAATGACCTACCGTCTGAAATTACAGAATTAAATTATATATTTTCTCAGTTTACTGAATTAAATGATCTAATTTCTGACATTACTTAAATAAATGAGCTACCGTCTAACCTTACAGAAGAAAATGATAAAATGTATGACTTTACTGAAGTAAATTTTATAATGTCTGACGGTACTGAAGTAAATGATCTACCGTCAGACTTAATTGAATTAAATAATCTACGAGCTAACTTTACTGAATTAAAATTTTCTACCGTCTGAATTTTCAGAGTAAATTTTTCACATTCTCTCTTTATTGAATGAAATTATCTCCATTATTAATTTTTATGATATAAGTGATTTAACCTCTGGCTTTAATGAACTAAATTATCTACAATTTGGCTTTAGACGAACAAATGAATTACCGTCTGAATTTATGGAAATAAATATTCTACCATTTGATTTCACAAAAAAATTGATCCAGTGTTTGACTTTACTGATATAATTTACCCACAGTCTGACTGTAGAGAATTCAATTATCTAAAATTTGACTCTATAGAAATAAATAATTTATTATCTGTATTTACTTAATTCAATTTTCTAACGTCTAATTTTACTTAAATAAAGGGCATAATGTCCAATTTTACTGAATTAAATGGATTAATTTCTGACTTTAGGTAAGTAAATTATCTACCGCCAAAGTTTACAGAAGTAAACGATCAACCGTCCGAATTTACAGAAATAAATATTGTACAGTCCGACTTTATTAATTGGGCGTTCTACCTTCTCAGTTTAATGAAGTAAATGATTTATGGTCTGAATTTCCTGAATTGAATTTTCTACTACCTGACTTTACAGAATTAAATTATCTAACTTCTCTCGTTACGGATATAAAAGATATAATGTCTGACTTTACTTAAAGAAATGATCTAACGCCTCACATTACAGAAAAAAATGATGTACAGTCTCACTTTAATAACTTAAGTTCTACCTTCTCACTTCAATTTTTAAACTATCTACTATCTGACTTTACTCGTTTGAAGATCGTACCGACCGTCTTCATATTCGTAAATGATCCCCCGCTTGATTTTAGATAATTAAATTATATAACCTGTGAATTTACTGAAATAATTGTTCTAACTCTGACGTTACATATTATCTGAATTATTGCCTGACTTTTTTGGATTGAATTATTTACCGTCTGAATTTCAAGAAGTAAATAATTTACGGTCTGTCTTTATAGATGTAAATAATCTACTGTCTTACTTTACTTAAGTAATGATCTGTCGTCTGACTTTAAAATAATAATTGTTCTAAAGACTGAATTGAGAGTAGTAAATGAACTACATTATGACTTTACTCAAATAAATGAACTACTGTCTGACTTTACCGAAATAATTTTGTTAACAACAGACTTTGCAGAAATAAATATTATAACGTCTGAATTTTCAGAAAGAATTTATCTGCCGGCTGATTTAATTATTAATTATTCTACCGTCTGAATGTACAGAAATAAATGATCTGATCTATGACTTTACTGACATTAATATTCCATCGTCTGAATTTGCTGAGGTAAATGTTATAGCGAATATAATTTTTATTATTGAATTATCTAGCGCCAAATTTTATTTAAGTAAAATATCTACCGTCTGCCTTCAGATAAATAAATGAACTACCTTCTGACTTTATATTAGTAGATAATCTACTGGCTGATTTTATTGAACTAAATGTAATATTGTCTGCCTTTGCTGAAATAAATATTCAACCGCCTGTCTTTACAGAAATAAATAATTGATTTTCTGTCTTTAATGCAGCAAATGATCAAATGTCTGACTTTCCAGAATAAATGATCTAACTTCAGACTTTAGTGTAGTAAATGGTATACTGTCTGACGTTATTGAAGTAAAAGATCCAATATAAAGTTTTATTGAAATGGAGGAACTTGAGCCTGAATATAGCTTATTAAATAGCCTACCGTCTGAATTTAGAGGAGTAAATTTCCATCGTCTGTATTTAGAGACGCTACTTTTACGTCGTAAGACATAAGGGTAATAAATGATCTACATTCTGACATTCCTTAAGTAATTGATTTAATGTCTGAATTTACAGGAAAAAAATTTCAACTGTCTGAATTACTGTAATAAAAATTATACGGTCTGACTTCACCGAAATAAATGACCTAACGTCTGCTATAGAGAATTAAAAGATATACTGTCTGACTTTACAGATACATATATAATAAACCTCCTAACATAAGAGAAATAAATATTATATGGTCTGACTTTAGAGAAATAAATGTTCTACATTCTCCTTTTACTGATATAAATGATCTATATTAGGCTTTATTGACGTAAATAATCTACCGTTCTCACTTTACAGAAATAAAAGTTCTAACGTCTGATTTTAATGAATTAAATGTTGTACATTTATCATTAGGGGAATAAATGGTATACGGTCTCTAATTACAGAATTAAAGACAAAACTTCTCGTTCTAATGAAGTAATTGATGGAAAATTTGACTTTACAAAAATGATTGTTACAACGTCAGACTTCAAAAAATTATATATTCTAATGTCTGACTTTTTTTAAATAAATATTCTACCGTCTGACTTAAGGCAATTAAATGATCTAATGTCCTGCTTTACTGATATAAATGATCTACCGTCTTACTTTAGGTTGATAAATTTTTCTACCGACTAATTTCATAAAAGTAATTGATCTACCGTTTTTTAACGAATTAAGTGATCAAGAATCTGTATTTCCTGAAATAAATAACCTGTTTTAAGACTTCTTTGAAATTAGTGATCTACAATCTGACTTTAGAAAACTGAACAATTCACCGTCCGACTTTAGAGATTGAAATGTTATACCGACTAACTTATTAGACGTAAAATTTCAAACATCTGACTTTACAGAAATAAATGAACTACCTGGTGACTTTAGATTATTAGAAGATCTAATTCCCTAATTTACTGAATTAAATGTTCTATAGCCTGTCTTTATTGAATTATATGATCTAATGTTTAAAATTTAAAAAAATTAATGATCTAACGTCTAATATTATTGAAGTAAATGATCTACCGTCTTACTTTATAAAAGTAAATGATATATCGTTGGAATTTAGAAAAACATATGATGTAGCGTCTGATTTCAATGAAGTAAATGATCTATTGTACGACTTTGGAGAAGTAAATGAACTAGAGCCTGACGTTAGATTAGTATTTGATTTACTGTTTGTCTTTAGGGAAGTTAATAGTCTACTGTGTGAATTTAATGAAGTGGATAATCTACCGTCTAAATTTACAGAATTAAATGGTCTAAAAACTGACTTTAGAGAATAAGTGACCTACCGTCCAGCTTTAGAAAATTAAATGACCTACCGTCTGACTTTACTGAAATAAATGAACCAGAGTCTAATAAACGATCTAATTTCTGATTTTATTAAAGTGAATGATGAAAAGTATTACCTTACAGGAAAAAATAAACTAGCGTCTGACTTCAATATATTAAATAATCTAGTGTCTGACATTAATGAACTAAATGAACTGCTGTCTGACTTTACGGAATAAAAGATCTAACGTCTGGATACACAGTAGAAAATGATCTACAGTCTCAATTTATTGACGTAAAGCATATAATTGAAGACTTCAATGAATTAAAATATTTAACGCTTGACTTTACAAAAATAAAGGATTAACCGCCTTAATTTACAGAATTAAATGATCTAACGTCTCACGGGAAAGAAATAAATGATCTAAAGTCTGAAATTTAGAACTAAAAAATATACCGCTTGATTTCATTGAAATAAATAATCTGAAGTCTTACTTTAGAGGAATAAATTATCTACCGCCCAAATTTAAAGAAGTAAATAAACTAATGTACGAATTTATTGAAGTAAATGATCTACATTATGAATTTACATATACAAAATACCTACTGCCAAATTTATTGAAATAAATTACCCATTGTCTGACATTACGAAAGCAAATTATCTACCGTCTGAATTGACGGAATTAAAGTATATACCGTTTGAATTTACTGAAGTAAATACTTTACCGTCTGAATTTAGAAAAATAAATTTTCTACTGAGGGCCTTATTGGCATAAACAACCTAACGTCCGAGATAAATGAATTAAATGATCTACTCACTGACATAATTTAATTAAAAGGACTAACGTCTGAATTTAAAGAAATAAAGAATTTACCGTCCGACTTTAAAGACCTTAAAACCTACCGTCAAACATTAGAGAAATAAATGATTTAACGTGTGACTTTAAAGAAGAAAAATAAGTACTGTCTGACTTTAAAAATATAAATGTTCAACTGTATGATTTTACCGAAATAAATGATGTAACGTCTCTCTTTACGAAAGTGAATGTCCTAACATTACTGAAGTGAATGACCTACAGTCTGACTTTAGAGAAGTCAATGATATGTCGAATGACTTTAGAGAAATAAATGATTAACGGTCTGGCTTCACAGAAGCAAATTATCTTCGATCTGAATATGCTGAAGTAAATAATCTACACTCTGACATTACTGAATTAAATGATCTGATGTCTGGCTTCATAAATTAAGTGATATAACTTCTGACTTTATTGAATTAAAAACTACGGTCTAACTTTATTGAAGAACATGATCAACCGTTTGTTTACAAATATAATTTTTTTTTCTGTATTAGAGAAATAAATGATTCAACGTCTTAATTAAGGGAAATTAATTATCTAAAGCCTGAGTTTACAGAAGTAATTAATTAAGGGTATGATTTTATAGAAGCCAGTTTTCTAAATACAGACATCATTGAAGTATATGATCTACGGTCTGAATTTACTAAATACTAAGATATATGGTCTGACTTTTCTAAATTAAATATTCTAGTCTCTGACTATACAGAAGTAAATGATTAAACGGCTCTCTCAAATGTAGTAATTTAACCAATTTTGGACGATACCGAATTAAATATTCTACCGCTTGAATTTAGAGAAGTAAGAAATCGACCGTCTAACATTAATAAACGAAGGATATATCGTCTGATATGAAGGATATAATTTCTGTCTTTGCTGTAGTAAAAGAACTTTTGTATGACTTTAGAAAAAAGAAAGAGATCTTCGGTCTGACTTCACATACGTAAATGATCTACGTCTGAATTTAGAAAACTAAAAGATATACACACTGACTTTACTTAAGCAAATGATCTATCGTCTAAATTTAGAGAAATAAATTATTTTCCGTCTGACTTTAAAGAAGTAAATGATCTAACGTCTGACTTTAGAGAATGTAATGATCGAGAGTAAGACTTTCCAGTTGTAAGTATTCTACTTTCCTGATTTTAGAGAAATAATTTACCTTCCGTCTGATTTCAATGATTTGAATGATGTTAAGTTTGACTTTAGAAAATTAAATGATTTAGAATATGAATTTAAAGAAATAAATGATCTCTATTCTAACTTTAGGGAATTAAATGAATTATTGTGTATATTTACTTATGTAAATGATCTACCGTCGGAATTTACAGAGGTAAATGATCTATTGTCTGATATTAGAGATTTAAATATCCACCGTTTGAATTTACAGAAGTAAGTGATCAAATGGCTGCTTTAGGGAAATAAATGATCTAGCGTATGACTTTACAGAAGTAAATGATCTAGTGTCTAACTTCAATGAACTAAAATATCTCGTGTCTAAATTTACTGAAATAAATGTCTTTAGAGAAGTAAATGATATACAGTGAGATCTTACTTATGTAAATGATTTACGGCCTGAATTTAAAGAACTATAATACCTAACGTCTCACTTTCCAGAAATAAATTATCTACCGCCTGACTTAACAGGAAAAAATTATCTACATTTTTTCTGAAATAAATGATCTAACGTCTGGTTTAGTGAAGGAAATTATGTAATTAATAATCTTATTGAAGTAAATGATCTACCGTATCATTTATGACAAATAAAATTTCAAACGTCTGACTTCAATGAATTAGATGATCCAGTGTCTGACATTATTGACGAAAAAGTAGTACAATCAGACTTTAGAGAAATAAATGTTATAAGGTCTGACATTAAAGAACAAATTTTCTTAGGTCTGACTTTATTGACGTAAATGTTGTACTGAAGGACTTCAATGAATTATATGATCTACTGCCTGACTTTATATAAATAAATTATTTAAAGCCCGAATTTACAGAATTAAATGATTTTCAGTATCACATTAAAGAAATAAATAATCTAGTGCCCGAATTTACAGATTTAAATGAATTAACGTCTGACTTCGAGGAATTATATTATGTAAAGTCTAACTTTAGAGAAATAAATTTTTTCGGTCTAAAGTTAAAGAAATAAATGAATTATTTTCTGACATTTGTGAAGTAAATTATCTAAAGTTAGACTTTAAAAAATAAATGAACAAATGTCTTAAATTACTGAAATAAATATTTTACGGTTAGGCTTGAATAAAATAAATGATCTACTGTCTTAATTTAATTTATTGAATGACTTAAAATCTGAATTTTAAGACTTGAATATCTAAAGTCTGACTTTAAGTA
>Ga0131853_10007894_pt1 | contig 19318 bp, 10 predicted proteins | sample TergutLab28metaG_FD_92764 | JGI IMG/M metagenome (GOLD analysis project Ga0131853, IMG submission 92764) | Labiotermes labralis P1 segment gut microbial communities from Petit-Saut dam, French Guiana - Lab288 P1 (version 2) (version 2) | ecosystem: Host-associated > Arthropoda: Insects >...
CGTTGCGCTGACCACGTGACACCCCTCTATCCGCAAAAGTTGGCACTAACTTCGCCGACCGGCGGCGGCCGCTCTGTCGGTATAGTTCGCGTGCGGACTAAGGCCACGGAGTTTAGTTTACATGACAGAAGGTTACAAACATTTCAGAGACACGTGCAGCCCACATGTTTGCTGCCATGAGAACCCCACAGATCTAACAAGATTCAATGAAATTCGTTGCTCACGGTAATTCAAAAGCTATATACAAACAAGCTTCTAATTCAGTCTGTCCTGACTATAGTCACTTTCTTAGCAACCTCTGGGATTCTAATGTATGATTCAGTTTGTCACTTCTGTCATAAACACTGTCACATGCAGTAAAAGCATCAACCTTCATTAATAAATCACAGTCTGAGTTCATCACACTTTAGACTGTATACATCCATACATAATTTTAACATTATTTATCATTAAGTTATTTAACAACACTTGCAATGCAAGATTATGCCTCTTTCTTAGCATTTGTCATTTTGCTTCATACACATAATTCTGCAAAATGCACACGAACTGAAAGTTGGACGGGAATGTAGAAAAGCAAGCATTTTACAAAATCAGACCACATTTGTAATGCTTTAATGGAAGTTCTGCATATTCCAACTACAAATGTACTTTATGTCTTATGTCTTAAGCCAAATGATCTCTGCTATGGTACCTAACAGGGCGTGTATCAATTATATACATCAAAGAAGCAACATAAACACACCCAATTCTACCTGTTTGTAATAATAACATAATCTGATATTTTATGACCAAAGGGAACACTTAGAATTTTAACTGTAACATCAGGTGACTGTAATTATATATTTTGTGCAATTGCTTGAATTCTTGTATGACTTCCTGATGACGTTTGCAGAAGCGACCGAAATATGTTTGTAAACAGTAATGTATGATAAAACATATTTTATCAATGTGCTTTGTTGGTTTGTTACTTAAGTATAAAATAAATGTATTTGTCTACTAACATAAAATCATACATAAATTACACAAAATATTCCACATGACAGGCTTCTAATTTAGGGGCCAAGTTATGCATGCAAGATGTATAAGTAAGAAAGAATGGGAATGATGCTGGGATGGCATGATAACCAAGAGAAGACCAGTCTTCAATTACAATATGCCCAAGAGAAGGTAAAGATTGAATACTTAGTCAGATAAGCTAACATGCTTGAGAGGTTTCTGTCATAACAGTATGTGATGTAGCACTAATTTTCTTTACTGAGAAAACTGCAACCTGTATACAGTATAAACAAATATAACTTTGTATGTGTACGAACAATACCCGTTCTAGAAAAATGTTCAAAATGGGGAGAATGAAGTATCAAGGTTCCTAGAACTGACAGTAGAGACAGGTGGAGCACAAACACCTGACAGTGTTTGAAATGTAGTAACTAACTACTGCAATCCCCAAAAACCAATTGCCAGTAATCATGTCATTCACAACAGCTTCAACATATCAAGTACAGAGTTGCAATATGCAATATTTGCTAAAATATCAAAATACAAGATTCGTACCAAACAGAAGAAAAATGGTGGCCGCACAAACTCCTACAAGTGTACTATTCATCAAATCGGATAAATAATGATTCCTTAAAGCACTAGAATAGCGGTCAGTTAGTTGATGTTTCAAATTGTCTTCAAAATCCTTCTTCTCTGAATCATGAAGTCCTTTATACTGTTCCATCATATTTTTCAAACGAGATTTGGCTTCTGGAGACAAATACTCATTCAAACGGGACCATAATCCCAGCAACTTTTTCCCCATAGCATCATTATTTCCTTCACTTGTTAAATCCTCATTGGCCATGTTGTTTGGAATTCAATAAGGTGATTTCTCTTTGTAAAAACTGCCCCAGTATCACAAGCTGAAATACAATGATTTGATACTCAAATACAATAATGGGATCAAAGAAGATAAAACGCAAGAAATATGACACCTAATGATAACATTAAAAAAACCCCACTTTAAATTATATTTTTCCAATTAGTTCTTCCTTGAAAATTATCTGCAGTTACTTTGTAATTGACCTTTAAACTACAACATTCAAGAGGAAGTTTACAGATTAGATGCACAATTACATCATCCACACAGATAAAACACACAAATGCACGCACAACACGGACTATCATAATGCCCTAGCTTCCACAGCCCATTAAAATATGGTTCTGGGTGCCAATAAAGACTCTAGTTAAGGGATAATGCAGTGAAATTCATGTAATCTGGGAAAAAAAAGACTTTTTGTTAGGATACCAAATTATTATTAGGTGTATGTTTTAAAAACATCCAGGTACATAGTAGGTACCAAATAAGCTATATACCTGTAATGAACTTACAGAAACTGCATGAGAAGGTCTTCATACTTTTAATGACATTCTTTTCTGACAGGCAAAGAGTAGCAATTTACTGGCAACTATGAACTGTGTTTAAGACACAAAACATGAGAACATAATATGAAGGCAGTCAGGTTTAACACTGCAACATTTATGCCATGCAAGACCGTGATTAGCTCCATGGCAGCATGTCTAAGCTTGCAGTAGCAGCTACCTCTGTGATATTCACCACTTCATGAAGCTCTAGAGGGGGATAGAGGGTACAACATGAACTCCATGGACTCTCAAATCTGAACATTACAAGATAGTGAGGTGAGCTTTACATCCCAGCTGCCACCACCCTTAACTTAAAGCAAGGTGCTTCTGGTACCAACTGAATAGGACAGAGGCACCAGAAGCATTATTCAAAACATTTTACAGTTGAAATGAAATCACTCCTACTGTATAACAAACATGCTATGCTTAAAACCTGTTTGCAAGTGGCTTGTGCCACCAAATGAACAAAAACTTTTGCTGTACCAAGAAATTAAAAGTGAATCAACAACATGTACATTAAATCTGGTTTATGGTGGCAAATTCATATAAAATTATATGGTTAGTTGGTGGGTTATCTAAGCCAATACGTGCATACAAACTTTGCACTTTTACTGTACCTACAGTGAGATATCTCTTAGTTATCTTTGGACATTAAATTCCCACCCTTACTCTGCACAGGCACACACCTGCTGCTATTTAAACACAAGATAAAGATAACGCCCCTCTACTGTACCAAATGGTGTACAGAACATGCACCAAACATGCATACACATTCTGTGGCTCAGAATGGCCAGCATGTCATAAGCATGGCATGCCGAAGTACAGCAAGTATGATTCCCACAAAGGGAGACCTATATTGGACTTCGTAGAACAGGAACTTGAACTTACTATCCCCTCAAGAGCAATAAATAATCCTCAAACAGATTCAAAATGTTTTAATAGTTACACAAAAACATCTAGCTGTTATCAAGGGCAGCCACCATGCATTAATTCCACGGTGCCTGAATTATGAGCTATAATGTTCAACACAGAAACCAAGCAGACCAAAGTTACTGATGCAAGTTAGTTTTCCTACTGATGTCCATAAAAGCTTACTGAATTCCTCATACACTCTTCTGATTCAAGAATGAGGGTGGTTGTGTAGACATGTTCATTTTTCTTGGCGGTAAAATTACAATCCCATAACAAGGGTGGTTGTGAAGACATGTTCATTTTTCTTGGCAGTAAAATTACAATCCCATAACAAGGGTGGTTGTGAAGACATGTTCATTTTTCTTGGCAGTAAAATTACAATCCCATAACAAGGGTTTGCACATACAAAATAAACTGATAACTAGACTGCCCTTACTTCTGTGAAGACTGAAGATCTACTTTATCTAGCAAGACTGATGTATGGAACAAAATAAACTAATAACTAGACTGCGACCAGATCCGTGCGAACTACAGGTATACTCTTACCAGAAACAAAAAATAAAAGATTCCAATAAAAAACATTAACATGTGTTTTCTTAACATAAAATATTTCATGTGAATAAGATCTTTAACTTATCTCTGACAGAATTTAGGTCTAAATAAACAGCAGAAAGTTTGACAAGTTGATACTCAGCTGGTTAAGATATTATCCACAACAAATTAAATTGTCACTGTTTCTAAAGGAATATAAAACTGAAGTATTCAGGGCTTACAATGGGAAGCTTATTTCAAACATGCTCCACTGTAAGATGAATTAGCTGCATAAGTAATTTTGCCTTAATTACCTCACACTATACAAAAATACATAAAAACCTGGTCTTAAACAATAATTAAACACATAAGTAAAAGTTAAATAAAAACTACTTAAGGTATTGAACTACATTCCATATTTTATTGCAAAAGAAAGTATAATCATGCATGCAAACAGCTCAGATCCTACCCCTGAAGCAAGCTAGTTAAAAAGTTGTCATGTCTTGACACACAAGAACCACTGCTTCAAGGGAAGATACATGGCAAAGTGGCCAATCACAAAAGGGCAGCAGTGTGGTGTCATTCAGTATCAGAATTATATCTTGAATTACAAAGTAACATTTAAATAAAACCAACAGTTTGGAGCTCATACAGTATCAAGGTTATCCTGACTACAGCCACCAGTGTGTCTGGAAATGGTGTTTAAAAGAAGAAATTTATTTCACTTTTTTTTAAAGTTGTGTGCAAGCCTGTAATTATGCAGCTTTGCCATTATAAAGTTTATCCCCACTGCCTTCTCCTGCTGCCACTACTACAGCCTGGAAAACTCAAATAGCAACATGGTTTCTTGTCAATGCCTCATCATTCACTCTAGCCACCCCTTTTATCAGTCATCATTAAATAATCAAACCATTTAAGCAACAAAATGTACAATGTATCTATAGTCAACAACAAATGTGTAAGATCTTTCCAACCTTGGTACCAATTCATTTCCGGCATATATGCAGTTTTAACAATCAATGGCAGGAATAAACAAAAAATTACTTTCCCAAATATACTGCCAGAACCATCAATATAAGATGTCAGCCAGTACGTCAGATTACAAGAAGCAGAAATCAAGAGTAATGTATACTTCAAGTGATATTAAGAACTAGTACAAATTTCTTACCAAACATTGATGAAATGAGTACAAACAAAGTCAGAAGAACAAAAAACTGGCTCGTTAGCAGCGGTTGATCAGGTTCCACTGGTTTTGGCAAAGTACCTAACTTTTGTTTAAGCAATCCCTCCAGTGCCTCTTCTGAATCCCCCCCAGCTTCATCTATCAGTTTTTTTATCTGGTCAATTAGCTCGTCCGTGAGTTCAGGACCAGAGTCCAAATAATCTTGATCACCATATGGATATTCATCACTGTCTAGGGAGTCCTCGGGTTCAGCCATGATGAAACAGGATCAACTGCTACAGTAATCCACCCATTACAGAAAATTGTGTGTGTTAAATTACATGCTTTAAATATCTCAAACCAATTTAATATTGAGACAATACAAAATACCCAGCTGACTGTATGGAAACATAAAGTACGATTTCAAGATAAATGGCATTATAATTTATTTGTAGTTTATTTAACAATGTTTTCAGTAGCTCATGTTGCCCGCAGCACAGTGTGATGTTGCCCACAGACACGTAAAATGAGAAAACATCTTTTAACCCCTTCCCTTACAAAGCCGAGACAAGATACCAAGGCAAGTTTGAAAACTTATTAGCTGTTTATTTACGGACACATACATTACATTATTAATTTGTTTTGTATATATGTTATAAAAATAGTGTGAATATGCATGTGTTCGCGAGTGCACATGTATGCGAGAGTGAGTGAGTGAGTAAGTAATTAAGTAAGTATGTATGTATGTATGTATGTATGTATATACATATGTTATGTATGTATATATGCACGTGCATGTGTTTATATATATGCATGCATGCAAAAATAGACAGGTAAAATTATACATATAATTATGTGTATACATATTCATTCTACATTTTGCATATTGAATTTCATGTTACTTGCATGTACACCAAATTTTGATGAAGTCACCCACACCACATAAAAGGTTCAGCAGGCCTGGTCTATTAAATGGAAGACTTATCATTCTAAGTTTGAACGAACATCAACACTGTACTACTTTCTATACTCTGTACTTTCATGGGTGGTTGTTATATTTAGGATGTGAATTAAATGAGAAAAAAACTTATTTTTCATGTTCTTAGTTATACTGAAAAGTTTAATGGTATTAATGTAGACTTCCATTCATATTGGTTCTCTCATATTTTTAAATGTTTCTTAATCTGACAAGTACATAAATTCTGCTACAATTTTTTTGTCATAAGCAGTAACTGGTAACTGAATGTGAGTCTGGAAGTGGGTTTAAATGCAAGCATGTGTGTAATAAGCACTGTGGGCACATGAAATTTGATTTTACTGCCTTCCTCAAATAAAATTCTGACACAGGAATAAGGACAAACTAACATTAACAATTAAAGTGCTGTCTTTTTATGTTCATAACACTAAATTTCACATACAGTTTTTTAAAAATTCTTAATGGTTACAGCATAAGCTACAGAAAATTGTCCTTTGTAACAAAAAGGATATAGAACGCCACAGCATTTCCCATATATAGGTGGTTTACATTGTAGCAAAGTCAGATAACAAAGAAATTCAAAACATGCAGTTAGTTATATGAGCGAAGTACAAGCAACTTACCGCCTAATAATCTCTTAACATGCAGTTACAAAAATGTCTGGAAATGCTTCATCTAGGATGGAAAACTAATTTAAAAAGTTTTACTGGGTAAAAACAAACAAGGAATTTAACCGAATTCTTGCTGAGTTTTATCTTCCCTCTAAATTTTTATTATAACTTCACTCATTCTGACTCTGTAACAACATTATAACAAAAATTTGTACAGAAAAGAAACTATCAAATTCACCACATTAACTGTTCCATTTTTCAACTGAAACACAAATCTTCAGCTTCCAACAAATCTGTTCATACTGGATGCAAATAACAAATGTAAGATCTTGAAATGCCAAATTTTTTCCCACCACTGTGAAAACTACAAATATTTTATCATGACTGATCACCAATGATTTTGGACTAAAAAGTACAAAAATGCTAAAAATTAGCCCAAATTCTCCGAATTGGTACTATACAAACATTGGTATTTAAGTGTTAAATATGAAGAGAAGTAACATAGGTTTGTAGATTCTTTTTCACAAGTTCTGATTTCACTATTATGAAGGTAGTAAGCTAAATATGTAGCACATACAGAAAGTGAAAAATGTGTAAAGAAACTACCATTTTTATGACTGCAACTTGTATTCCAAAGCACTTATATGACCAAAGCATAACATAATAACAAATGTGGTGCACAGTTTTCCCATATGTTTATAAAATGGGAGAAAAGGGTGACACAGCAAGATGCCCTTTCATGAACTTGGCTAGAGCACAAAATAAGCACATCTGTATATGCACCAGACTTTTGAATTTCTGGGGAAAACTTTCTCTTTTTTGCATACACTACACAATTCAGACTAGAAAATATTTAGTAATCATAGTACTGTATATAATTCTCAATTTCTGATAATACTACAGGACTCTTTTTTTTTTTAACAAACTGCATTACAAAAATCACTGTTATCTGATCAAATGGCAATCATGTTTCTATACTACCTGCCCTGGTATCACACACTCACAAGTGCATTGAGCACTAACTCAGCACAGACTGTACTGATTCACAGCACTGAGCCAATCAGTTCTGAGATAGATGTCTAATCAGCACATAAGTAGCTGAACTAAGAGCACACTTCTGTTGCCTTGACAACTACAGCACCTATGATCCAAATATAGCTAATCTCTACATATGATCTAAAAACAACTGATAGATGCTGACAACTGTTACCCATTGACTTGGATGATTTATTGATGCCCAAATGTTTCAACGGGCAGGAAAACAGTACAGTGAGAAGTCAAAAACAAGTATGTGCTGAGTCATATTTCTGATTTATTAGTATCTTCTTGGGGGTGTACTGCATATGAAAAGGAGAATTGGGGAAGGCAGTAGAGTAGAATAAGTAAAACTGCACATACATCAGTATGTGTTCATTCACCTGCTGCCACTCAAATATAATCCACTCTTAACTCTTGAGCAAAGCCACAAGATTTTCTTTCTTGCATTCGACTAGGGGCTTCAAACACATGGTCTGCCAGTTCATGTTATGTAGCCCTTGCACTGCTCTTGTTCTGTTTGCAGACTGTGGCCAGCATTGATGTTGAATAATTTACTTTATGTTTTAATCATATTTTAAGATTGCTTGCAGCTCATGCAAGTTTTGCAAATCCACAAATTAAGGCAAAGAAATCAAAATCATTTATTGCTGGAGAGCGGGTAAAGAAACTTACAATGAAGGCAGCAGAAATACTGTGACACAAAAAACAGCAGCTTTTTAAAACTATCAATATCTCTGCAAGTACAGTAGCTGATCATGTGACACATTCAGCAGCAACTGATAGGAGTACAGATATTGCACAGCTTGCTGTTTTCATTTAAGGTGTCAACACAGACTTAATTTGGTGGTGGTCCCTGTAAAAGGCAAAACTTATTCAGATGAAATCTGGTGACTCCTCTGAGCAAATATGAATTGGCTTGGAAAACAGTGGTTGAGTTATTTAGTGACAAGGCTAAAGTGGTGATTGCCAAGAGTAATTGTGTTGTTGTGGGGGGGGGGAATGAGGGAAGACTTTCTTTAGTCTGCAATGTATTGTTCATTACACACTGCACACAAAATTTTGAAGATGATTCATACAATGGACACTGCTGTAAAACTGTGAATTTTATTCAAGCAAGTTCTCTTAATCACTGTGAAACTCTAATATTACTGAGAGAAATATAAAGTGAACATTGTTTTATAATTAACCACAATCATGGGAGGTGGTAAGGCCAGGGATATGTTTTGAAAGAATTCTCTGATTTATTAAGGCAGATCACATTATTCATGGAAACGAACAATAAATGAAATGACAAACTGGATGATGAAGGGGTACAATCAATCTAGCATTTTTTTGAATGTTAACAAATCACTGGAGTATGCCTAACAAAGGGATATAAGGCAAAGAAAGGTTCACTAGACAGATTTTATTTTCAGTATTTAACACTTTCAAAGTTAAGCTCTGATTGTAGGAAATTCAATTAAAGTTTCACAGCCTCATTCACTTCTTGCACCCGAATTTCTTAGAACCCCTATTCCCTGGGCATAATCAAGAAAATTCCATGAGAATTTTTCAACTACAAGTGGAGCTCGATGAACAATTCCAAGACATCATATAATGGAACCAAAATATATGTTGTCTGTTTTCCTTTGAAGGAGGAAAGTGAAGAGGTTTCAAAAAAATTTGGAAATGGAATTTGCAGCAGCACTGACCTTAATCAAAACCTTTTTTATTCAAAATTCAAGATTTTTATTCTCACCTGCCAAAAGAAAAAATTTATTTCCTCATGAATTTCAGATTCAGACTGATTGTAATGTTCTGCAGCAGATTTGCAATTTCTGAACTTTATTTTAGTTTTAAGTGTCACATTTAAAATATTCTTGAGCTCTACATCTGAACATCTGAGATCCTAGTGCAGTAAGATAATAATATAAAATTAAGGATGGAGCAGCTCCTGGAAGAAATATGAATCTTTTCCTGCCACATAAATTTCTAGTTCTAAAAAAATCTGTTGCTATGTTGTTGTTGTTGTTGTTACTGATGTTGTCTTATTTTATTTTTGTGAGGAATATACTATGGACACACAGATTCTGTATCAAATTTGTTGGCTAACTTCAAACTTTTGTCATAACATTTATAAATGGTGACTTACAAACATCTCACATACAAACTGCAGGTACATTTATGATCCATCTCTGTCCCATTATTCACATGCCTGGTTGAAATGGTTCATAACTTACTGCCATGATACTAAGGGCTAAAAACAGTCGTTACCCAGCAGCCATCTTATTAAGCCTACGAAGAAAACAATCTTATTTGTGTTCTACAGCTCATTCTAACAGCCAGAAAAATTTTCTTTCAACACATTACACCAGTTCAGATGGCCAGTTTAGTGGCAATTCTTTGTCAATTCTAACTGGACGGGAGCATATGATCGTCCAGATGGAAATTCACCAGCCAGTTTGCAATGACTTTATTCAGAAAACATTATGACTCAATAGCACTGTTTTGACTGGGCACATTTTAAATTAACTAAAATGGATGTTAGCCTTGTAATAACAGAATACTACAAATAGGAAGAAAAATGATGATTAGACTAAACCTATTCTGAACAGCCAACCCAATCAGTGGAATTCAGAAACTACACACCTTTCTGCCAGTCAGAAATGGTACTTTATTAGCTATCTCATCACAGTCTACTCAATCTAGCATGATATCTAACTTCAAAAGACATTACTCGATTTGTTACATATTATCAGTGATTTACTGTCAAGGTTAGAAAGTCTGATGTCTGTAGGTGAGAAAAAAAAATTTAAAGTTACTTCTCTTATGCCCATGGTCCAACACCAAATTTTGTACACTTTAAGCCCAGACAACCTCAACATTCTTTACAGAATAAGTGTCATGAGCAGACCCAAGTTCAGCAGTGACTTGATACATATAAAATAACTGTTGCTGAGAACACGTCAGCCTGTGTAAACAACCAAGTTTCTGTTTATGCAAGATTTCAGGTTTCTGCCACGTTGTAGTTGAGATCTTCACTCTTCTGTGATGTCATATGGCACAGGTTGGTACAATATCCCTGACGAGTGAAGAGCTCAACTTGTATTTTTTTTATTTTAATACATGTATTGTGCATCTTTTATTATTTTTTATTGTAACCAACAAGTGCACAATTATATCATAAAAGTATATATCACAACAGTCTCTTTGTGTAATCTATTCGACACTTTCCTGTTATCATCAGGGAGTTTACAACCAATCCCTTGCTAAGCTACATACATTCTTCAAATTGCACCTGTTGTTAATAAAGTTTACAAAATTAAGATGTTTCATCCAAGCAGATATACGTTTTCAGACTGTAGTTGGTGAAATCATAATTTTATAAAATTATTATTTAAATTTGAAGAACATGTGTAGCTTAGCAAGGCATTGATTGTAAACTCCCTGATGATGACAGGAAAGTGTCAAAACATGTAGGAGTATAGATTACATAAAGAGACTGTTATGATATATACTTTTATGATATAATTGTGCATTTGTTGGTTACAATGAAAGAAATTTAAAAAAACTCAACTTGTGTTTACTTCCACAGCTAAAGCAACAACCTATAAGCACTGTTCCATCTGCCCATTAACATAGTTTCTCACATGTGTGTTCTTCACAATATAATACATACGCCACACAAATGCATATTTTGAGATGTAAGTGGATTATATCTCTAAGATAAAATGGAATGAATGTGTCTCCTAGCACTTAATGTGGGCAAAGTAACCTAGTGCACATAGTCCTGTTACTGCTGCTGACTACGCCAGCAAATGAAGGTTGAAACCAGGTACCAGAACTGCCTACTCTGCTTCTGTGCTTTTGAGTCCCATCCAGCACTGCAATATTTTACTACTTTAAATACTGACAATTAATTACTGTTTAGACCAAAACAATGAAGTGCGTGCTATTCATCTTAAGTCTGTCTATGATAAATCGTGTATTTTAGCTATACACAGATCTTCTTCAGGTAATCGCAACACTTTCTTCACTAATTTTGATTTAATTTTGCACAAATTTTTAAAAGTCAAATTTAATTTTATTACATGTGGAGACATTAATATTAAGTACCCTGTGGATAGTTATAAAAAATCAACTTTACAATATTTTACACTCTTTTAATCTCAATAGCATCGTCATTGTTCCTACTAGAATAGGACCAAGTTCTTTTTCAACTATTCAGAATGTTTTTATAGATAATTCATATTTAAACATATCTGGTATTATCCCCTTAAAAATGGCCTTTCTGATCATGATGCCATCTATTAACAATACAATTTGTTCAGAAACAAAACAAAGACCGATTTACATATTTTAAAAGAAATATAAATCAGTATACTACAGCTGATTTCCAACTCAGACTCAACTATGAGACCTGGGATTGTGTTTCTGAAGGCAATTAAGTCAAAACAATTTTTAATTCCTTTTTTAAATATATTTTTACAGGATTATTATCCTAGTTACCCTGTGATTGAAGCCAATAAATTGTCAAATCACAACTCATGGATTACATCTGGCAAACAAGCTTCATGCAAACATAAAAAATAACTCTGTATTGAATTTAGAAACAATAAAAATCCTTCTTTAAGAAAATACTTTAAAGGTTATTGTCGAATCCTATCATAGGTTATAAAAGAAGCAAAAAAATGGAATATGACAAACATATTTTAAATTCAAATAATGTAATGTGAACCAATTGGAAATTAATGAAGAATTAAGCAAGGATCATAAAAATGATATATCAAAATACAGGTCATTATCAAGTATAACCTCCTTTTCAAAATTTTTGAAAAAGTAATGCAAACTAGACTGTTGAAGCATCTGACTGATCATAATATTTTATATAAGGAACAGTATGGCTTTAGTACTAAACCAAAAACTGATAATGCTACATATCAATTAACTAATGAAATCCTAAATGCTTTGAGTAATAAACTATTAATAAGTGGTATTTTTTGTGACTTAGAAAAGGCATTTGACTGTGTTAAACACAAAATTCTATTATCTAAACTTTGAATTCTATGGGATAACTGGTAACCATTATAAACTTTACAAATCCTATCTGACCAACAGATATCAAAGAACATTACTGTATAATGAGAACGATAATAATAAATCAACTTGGGCTAAAGTTGAACATGGTGTCCCCCATGGTTCGGTTTTGGGATCTTTGCTTTCCCTCATTCTAATAAGCGACTTACCTAAGTTTGTATTAGATAAATCAGTTCCTACTCTATTTGCAGCTGACACTAGCATCTTATTGTCCCATTCAGATCCTACTAACTTTAATAACAATATCAACACTCTATTTAAAATTTTAAGTTAGTGGTTTAAACAAAACTTAATCTCCTTAAATTTTACCAAAACCTAATTTACTAATTTTGCAACTAATAATAATCAAATTGAAATAAATATTAAGTATAATAATAAATCTTTTCCTACCATTATTTATACAAAATTTCTTGGTTTAACTGTTGATTGTTCATTAACATGGTTAAACAATACTGATTGATGACCACCCCCACCAAAAAAAAAAAGCACTACACATTTCTTAATACGAAATATTCAACCATATTTGTCTACTTCTACTCTGAAGATTAATTATTCCCTTTTTCACTCCATTACATCTTATGGCATAATATTCTGGGGGAACTCATCACACAGTTTTGTAATTTTTAAAATGAAGAAGAGGGTACTTAGAATAATAATGGAATGTGGGTATAAGGAGTCTTGCAGAGAATTATTCAAGGAATAAAAAATATTACCACTCTCATCACAGTATATAATCTCTTTATTATTGTTCGTTGTTAATAATAGGGATTACTTTGTTTCAGATGCTGTATATCATAACATTAATACCAGATCAAAAAATGATTTACACTTGCCTCAGGCCTAATAAGTTTAAAATTGCTCTAAAGCACTTACTGCATACACACTCATTTTATAGTTTAGATGAACCTTTTAACAAACAGTAATATTTAACTCTTATCGTGTTTATATTATCCGGCCTTCTTACAACGTACAATGTATATTAAATTTCTCTGTACTTATTCCTTAGCCATTGTTCTTTTACTTTATTAATTTATAAATTTTATATCACAGTTCGTATATATTTATTTACCTTATATGTGTGTATATTATACTTTCATTTATTCTGAAATTGTATTCTAAGACTGTAATTATTTGTGTCTTTTTCTTTTAATTTGAAATTCTGTTCTAAATTTGTACTATTCTACATTAATTATTCTTGACTGTCTATCTTAGTGACAGGCTCTTCTGTTACACAGAGCCAACTTACTTATTTTTTGACCGTTCCTATATCCATTGGACAAACTGCTGTATATCTATTTTTTGAATACTATTAAAGAATCTAGAATCAATACACATAATTTACACCTTTCTTCTTTCATTGGTATCCTATTTTGATGTCCATTAAGAGTCCTATACGAGATGCAGTCACAGCTGCTGTATAAATATCAAGCAATATTTACATACATACCCATATTTCTCACCTCAATTAAATATTTACATATTTGAAGCAGCAAAAGAAATTTTCAGTTACACAGAGATTAACAAGACTAAGATACTAGTCATGGGTTAACATTTAAAAGTTGGAGAATTCACTTTACAAAATATCTTTCAACTGTATCATCCACATAAAATTATTTTGACCATGGTAGCACAGTGGTTAAGGTGCTGTGCTACAAATCGGAAGGTCGCTGGTTCGATCCCAGATCGTGTCATTGGAATTTTTCATTGACATAAAATCCTTCTGATCGCACTATGACCCTGGGGTTGACTCAGCCTCTAACAGAAATGAGTACTGAGAGCATTTCCTGGGGGTAAAGGCGGCCGGTGTGTGAGGCTGACAACCTTACCACCATCCTGTGCCGCTGTAATGAAATCTGGGGACCTTAACTTCCTGGAACCCTCTGGGTCACTTCAGGCGTGTTACAGGACTGATTTACCTTTTACTCATTTGTAATAATGACCGCATTAATGATATGTAAATTTACCCAGTTTTAGACATGAAATGAATGGTGGAATGGAACACAAAACAGGTCAGTCATTTCGAAAGAAAAAGTGAATCTGGGAACAGATGCCATCCCTAATAACATTTTACGGCAGAACCAAATTACTGTTGTGTCACACATTGACATTTATACAAGTGTTGTTAAGCTGCTTGAAAGATGTCAGGTGTTATGTTCTATTACATTAAAACAGTGCTTTTATTTGCTACATTTACACAAGTGTTGTGTCTGAAACGAAATAAATCATGCGTTTTCATGTGACATCACCATACAGTATTGAAGTTACCGCGATGACGTGAATACAACCATAACTTCGCGTTTAATGTGGGGAAAGCCATGATTAGCCATTTAACATATTAAATATAAATATATATATATATAGATATACATATTGCACTCTATGTACAAACAATAGCTTATGCCGACATCACGTCTACAAGGCTTGACATTCCACATCCTACATTAACGCGAAGATGACAGTTTTTATCAGTACAGTATACTCAATATGGTGAAATAAATTCACAAACTGGTAATACAAAAATCCACATTCCAACTTCGCATTCAATAGTGTATTAGAACTCTGCGGCGTTTTGAGTTTCCCAGTAAACAAGAAAGACAATACAATAACCTGTGAACGCACGGCAGTAAAAAAATAAAGGTACCAATATCAAGATCGATTCCCCTTACCTGACAAACCAAGTATAATTATACCAGGAATTATAAACACAGAATTGCTAAATCCATGCTCGATTGGTCCATCAGGTCCTCCAGATAAATCAACCATGGTCTCCTTTGAAACGTGAATACAGCACCAACAAACGTCAAATAGAAACAGCTACCATGGCAAAGAGATAAGAAATCAATTACAGGAACATGTACGATGCAATTAGACGGCACTACTTTTGTAGTATATTGAATTTAGTGAAAAACACCAGAACGACTGTGTAAAATATCCCAAGTTAAATTGTACATCACACGAATAATCATCCACTTTCGAAGTTCGATACACTAATATTCCATATGCGCTATACACGCTGTAATTACAACTTGAAACGACCGTGCCATACAACGCGATGGATGGTCACTGATGTATGCGAGTTCGTACAAGTCCGGCCGGTAGAAATGCACCCAGAAATTAAAAGCCTTCAAGTAGTTTGGACACAATATTTGTCCGATATTAACCGAAATCGAATTTATATGTGTACAGACGGATGGATAGAGCAATTTTAAAAGGCGCTCCACAGGGAACTAAACGCACAAAAGTAATTTTCGTATATCTTGTAGCAGTGCGTAATGAACTCATCTCACATGTACTTGCGTTGGTAGCACCTGGTAGTTTTTATGGGGTTGAGGGAATGTGCCGATCGTTTTGTGTGGGAGTGGTATGCATAAAGATGGTTCCTATAGTGTTGTCAAATTGTTAGTTAAGAAGATATTCAAAAGTACAGGTACACTCATTTCCTTTGTTGCAGCTCTATTTGAGATTCTATATCTCAGGGTGCATATTGTTTACTTCTGTATCGTTGCCTGACGGGGTATACAGCTGATGGTTTACATATGTGTCGGGTGATTATTAAATGCAGGTTAGTGTGTGGTGCTGGATTACTACAACACTTCCTTCCTTGGTTCGTTATGGAAGCTAGCTTGAAATCGTAAGGTTACAGTGCTAGTAAGAACATGTTCATAGAAGTGTTATTGTTGTGTGATAGTTTCCTTTGCAATTTTGAATTCGAGTTATGCGTTTTGTCGCATTTTCAAAGGAGAGGCCTCACGTCGGTTTACACAGTTATTGTCAAGATTGAAAAATGCATCGCATATGCTATCTCTTGTACGCTGTATAAGTTGTGGTGACATAGTTATATTGTTAGAGACACTTTAATGATAAGATGACCAGTTGGAAAGCCAGTACATGTTGCTTCATGCATGCAGATTACATTGAAATTCTTAATGGCTATATGTTTGACCTCTTTAGCAACAGGTCCATTTTACTACACTCATACTTTTGTAAAATATAGGCGTATAAAAACGTTGTTGTACTATGTATTTATTATGGACAAAGTTCATACTGTAGCCAATAGAAGGCAGGTGCTTTTTAAACAGTTTTGGAAGTGTATCGTGTGTATTAATTAAAAAAAACACGCATTTTCCCAGTTTCCTCTTCCAAATTGCTGCACATACAAAAACACTGTATCAGCAGACATTCAGAATGAGGGATTTTGGCAGAAAGAAGTTGGAACCAGAGCAAGAAGACAGATTTTGTTTTAATGCCTTTTACAGAAGTTCAGGTTACTGTGTCTTGGTAGTGCTGGTGACCTTGTCTGCTGAAAGTGTTTTTAAATATCAGTGCTTGCAAGGCTCTTACATATCCTTCTCCTCTCATGTTATCATTCTATTATAGCTTGTAAGAAAGCCTGTGTAGTTTGTATGAAAGTGCCTGATGACAATTTCCATTTATTTAATTTCAGCTTTTACCAATGAAAGTTGTATTGAATAATTTCCCTGGTAAATTACTTTTGCTGGATATCACCTACTGACACATTTGGAGAGCTCCATGGCACACCCTCCTCAAAGAGGTGACTATCTTAAGCATCACCCCTTCATCAAACACAAAGGAAAAGAAATTAAAGCAGAATATGTTACGAAATACTTCAGAGGTGGTACTTTCATTATGTATGACGTGCAGATGGACAGAGCATATGTTAGATCTTGCCAATACCAAAGAAATGACTCACTGTAGAATCAACAGCAAAATCAAGAGCAGTTGCCCCCAGCCTACAAGGTCTCTATTTTCAGTCAGTGTCAACGTTTTAGCCACCTGTCTGTCTTCTGTTGTCCCTCCAATTGTATTACTCAATAAGCTGTTTCCCTGGCAGTGAAGTGGCTGGGCACGTCTCTGACCATACAACTTCTTATAGTAACAAGGTAAATAATATGTGGAACTAATCTCTTCTCTTCCATTTTTCTGCACAACATGGTGCATAACCCCGTAATACTTCACAAAGTACAGTAATATTTGCCATATCTGTGTGCAACATTTAATATATCCAGATGGATGTTGCTTTTTTATGGTTCTTTGTTTCTGCTTTTCTTTAGTATTGCATAGTTCATCTGTAAACAGCAGTTAAATTTGATTGTGATTACAATCTGCAGTTATGAAGTGTTGTAACACAATTCAAACCATTATTTGGAAAAATGAGCTTATGTACTGTAGTACAGTCTTCACTTCCTTCCTCATTTCTTGCTTGGTTGTTCAAACATTAGTGTCACTGTCAAATTTGAGAACTTTCTGGTTCCTGAAACATACCATTTATAAATGCTGATTGCATGGTTCCAGTAAGAGAATACTACATCCCATCTGGCTATAATATCAATGAATATACTGTAGAATATTTTACCTGGATGATTTGTTTCTAAATTTGAGACTTGTTTGGTCTCCATGATCTTTGGACTTTACAGCCTGACTTCTTTCTGTGGTGTATGCTAAAGGTTCATGTTTATCATACACATTCCAGCAATGTTTGGGAAAGAATATACGAATTCAGGAAGATACTGTCCATATTCCACAGGAAGAGATACAGAAGACATTGCCTAACATATTTTCTTTGGTGAATGGAGGTTACCTGACTTTGGTTCAAGAAATAGGATATTTGTGTGTCTGTATGGAATTTCCAAAGCATTTTACAGTAATTTAGTATAACTGTGATATCACTTGTGTAACTACCTTAAGTAATATTAAAATATAAAATGTGATAGCACTTTCTGCCATGGCTGTAAAATGAAATAATATGTGCCACTGTCATGTATTTATCTCTTTTTTTTCCTTAGTAAGAAAGGGACAGAGCATCACCTTTATACAAGTTTGATCTCCTAAGACCAGTATTTGATATCAGATATCAGAATGTAATTTTCATTCTTTATCTCAAGCTGTAAAGAATATACATTTAAGTCTGAATTTGGCTTTTGCACTGTAATAAGGACTACAGGTGTCCATTATTTTGACAGGACATGTTCAATAATCCTATGTATAACAGAGTTCTATACTTGTTCATATTCACAATAAGTGACCTTAACATGCAAAAAACCTCTAACAGTAGTAGCATAACAAAGCCATCGTAACTGAAGGAATTTTGGTACCTTCAATTGTGGGTGCTATTAAAGGCATTGCTCAGAGTTAATTTTTGTGATTAATTTATTGTGTGGCTGGAAGTTACCACTTTAACTGCAACTAATATGGAATTTTGTACATCAAAGTTTTGTTATTTTGTTACTTCCTCTTTATAAGCATATTTGCAAAATTAAAAAAAAGCAACTATTAACTTTGTCATGTGTCTGTCTGTCCATCCACATGGGACAACTCTGCTCCCAATGAACGGATTTCATGAAATTTGATATTTAAGAAAGTGTCATTAAAATTGACAAGTATAATGGGTACTTTACATGATGGCCTACATACATTTAAGATAATATCTTGCTGAATTCTTAGAATGAGAAATGTTTCAGACAGAAATTGTAGAGAAAATCATAATACACATTTTATGTTCAATAACTATTTTCAAAAATTGTGCTGTGTATGAGATAATGTGAGGAGGCCAAGGCCCACCCAGGGGTGTAGAGCCAGTGATGATGATGA
>Ga0131853_10007898_pt1 | contig 19317 bp, 13 predicted proteins | sample TergutLab28metaG_FD_92764 | JGI IMG/M metagenome (GOLD analysis project Ga0131853, IMG submission 92764) | Labiotermes labralis P1 segment gut microbial communities from Petit-Saut dam, French Guiana - Lab288 P1 (version 2) (version 2) | ecosystem: Host-associated > Arthropoda: Insects >...
AACCTGAGATAACGGTGTGGTTTCTTTGTATCAGATTTCGACAACGCAGTATTGAACGTGCGATGGACCTAACAGACAGCTTCACGTGGGAAGATCTGCCGACCAGAGACGCTGACACCGGACGGTTAACAGCGGCAGGATGGATCCCGCTCACTATGAAATACAGCAGGAATGCAACTATTGCGCTCGTATGTTTTCATATCGTTCAGTCAACAGTACGAATTGCTACAAACCATGAAACAGTGTTCAGAGTGTGGTATCCTTTCGACTGGACTGTTTCACCGTTTTATGAATTGGTTAACATCTCACAGGTAACATTTTCTATGACAGAATTCTCGTTATCTGTTCTTATAGTTTCTTAATTTAACAGACTGAATTAATAGATACATTTTTCCTTCCTTTTTTCTTTCTTTCCTTCTTCCTTTCGATCTGTCCCTTTTCCTTTCTTAATTTTTCACGATTCTCTCCGACTCTAGAGCGTTGGTCGGTTAGCCGACAAAGAGAAATTCGAAAAAAACTTTGCAAAGACATCCTCTTGGTCTAATCGTACACTGAGCCGGAATTTATCCGCAGAATTCAGAGAAAGAAGGAAAACTGTCGGTATATCCGATGTATCGGCCGGCACCCAGTGAATACTAAATCCATAGCTCTACAGCAGCATAAGCTCGTCAGATTAACGCTTGTGTCATTACGTAATCTAACGTTGTGTCGTGCTTAGCAAGGATAATTGTTAATGATAACTGGAGACAGATGTCAGTGAAACGGATCAGGTTGTACACCAAGACTAAACGTAACATTCATGATAATCTCGGTCACAATGAACACAGCACCAATTCTCCTCATTCTCACAGTTTATTCGTAACTCTTCCACAAATGTTAACACCCAATCCCCCCCCCCCAAACAGCAAAATTCTGCATCGAGCCACGCGCACACTGACATAAGTGAAAAAAAGGAAGTCAATTATTTTCTAAGCAATATATTTGCTGTAAAATAGTTTATTTTGATTTATTACACTAAACTGTTAACTGCTGTTCTGCACTTCACAGATTATCGTACGTTCAGCGTTTCAATTATATTCCTTTCTTTTCCTTTCTGTGCCGGTTCGGCCCGTATTGCGATCATTGCCTCTCCTTTCACAGAGCTTCGAGATGTCACTGAGACAGACTAAATTCGGTAGAACTCCTCTGCAAGAGCGATCATACGTTAAGAACTCTACCTGACAACACACAACATACACAAGAGACAGACAGACATCCATGCCCTCGGTGGGATTCGAAACCCCAATCGCAGCAAGCGAACACATGCCTTAGTCAGCCCGAGCAGAGTGATCGGCTTCTCAATTATATCATATACTCACTTCATATGGCGATTGGCAGCACATAGTAGATACTGCAACAACATTATAAAGCAGAAGGCTGTGAAAAGAAACTAGCACTTTTCATAATTATATCACAGTTCGCGAAAAACTGTTTCATGTTCCGCACATTATGTCCTGTAACAGGAAATATCATACGTGTCTTATTCTTAGAAAAATCGTTACCGCCAACAGTCTAGTTCCTAAGTGTGTATCCATTTTCATACATTCATTGTCTTTTCTATGCTTGACATTCACGTATTCATTTCGCGATACGAGATATTTCGCCGATAAATTTAGTGTGGCAGTATTCAGATAAAACGGAGTTCCTAAAGTGTTTTCATTTCGAATCTGTAAAGTCGTTCATTCAATCCAATTAAAACGTAATATCTTTTTCAACTGAAGTGAATTTACATTCCATGAACGAAAGATACGGCCTGGAAAAAAAGAATATGAAGTCAAACTTGTCATTGTCATATAGTTTTAGTGTAAGCAGAATTTATTTACGTCAGAATTCCTTAATGATTCCATTTTAACGTAAAGTTATGTTGTAAATATTCACTTCATTACAGTATTTCATATCACTACTAGCATCGGGTATAGTATGTGGTTACCTTTCTGTGGTTACCACTCTAATCGCTGTGGCTTGTAGTCAGTTCGATAAGCTGAAGGAAGCCATATTGGATATCGGACAGCAACATATCACGCCTCAACACCGGCAGGAAGATGAACAAGATCGTACAACTGCAAACTCTGAGTTGCAGGCAAAGCTAAATACGTGCATTCGACACCATCAAGATATTATAGAGTAAGTTCAAAATAATATAAAAAACACTTTAATGTAACGACAAAATACGAGAGGTACTTACTGTACCGTCTTTAATATTTATTTACTTTCTTACTTATTTACTTACTTACGTACTTATTTACACACTTACTTACCCGAAGAAAAAGGGACCTTCTTCAGAAGGTAACCCATCTTCAGCTACTCAAGAAATTATTTGCTTTTTATAGAAACAGAAATTTCATCAGGTCATTCACAAGTGTCCACCACCTGTCTTTATCTTGAGCCAGATCGAAACAGTCCGTGCCCCCACATCCCACATTCCGAAGATTCATCTTAATATTATCCTCCCATCTACGGCTGTGTCTTCCATTTGGTCTATTTCCTTCAGGTATCCAACCAAAACCTGTATGCACCTCTGTTCTCCCCCATAACTGTTATATGTCCCAGTCATTTAATTCTTCTTCATTCGATCACCCGAATAATATTTGGCAAGGAGTAGAGATCATTAACCCTTTGACGCCTAATGTCAACTATAGGGGTCGTACCGTACCGCTAACCTCTAAAGTTGCATTTTATATATTTATTCAACAAATATAGGTATTGAATATTTTAAACATGGTCTATATTCTCCTTTTTTTCTCTTCAAAATGCAGTTTGTTTCATAATTCTAACATATTTGGTTCCTGTATTATTCACATTTTATATACAGGGTGTGCTAAAATAAAAATAATAATTCCGGCTTCAAAAGGTTAAGCTCCTCATTATGTAGTTTTACCCAGTCTCTTGTTTCCTCGTCTCTCTTAGGCCCAAATAATCCCCTCAGCACCATATTCTCCAACCTCCTCAGCCTGCGTTCTTCACTGAATGTGAGCGACCATATTTCACAATCATACAAAACAAAAGACAAAACTACGCTTCTGTTCATCTTAATTTTAAATAGGACACCGGAAGACACAAGATTCTGCATCGAAAGGTACAAACCATTTCCTGAAATTCGTCTACTCTTAATTTTTTCCTGAATAGAATTTTGATCTGTTTAGGTTGTTCCCACATATTTCAAATTGTAAACTCTTTCAAAGAAGCTATCATCAATTTTTACATATTGACTCCGTCCTGCATTCTGACCTAGAGACTTGACCACGTACTTAATTTATCAGCATTGACCATGTACTTGATTTATCACCAATCGCTTTTGAACATTCTCCTTACGAGCGACTAGAAAAGCTTCTGTACTTTTCTCTATAGTTTGTACTCTTTCGCCCAGTATAGCAAAATCATCAGCATTAACTAAAATCTTATGAGTACCTTATAGTTTCAAGCCATCCTATTTTACCTGAACCCTCCTAATGGCGTACCCTAAAGGAAATTTGAAAAGCAATGGTGACAAAGCATCTCCTTTTATTTCCAAACCATTCCTAATAGGAAACATGTCAGACAAATGCTTTCCTAAACGGACAAAGCTATAAGTTTCATTCAGATACATTTTTGTTAACCTTACCAGTCTCATGCGGATACCAGGCTCAATGTGAATATTATACAAGACCTCCCTCCTAACTGAACCACAAATTTTCTTGAAGTCAATAAATTGTTGATGGACTGATTAATTGTATTACCGTTTTTTCTCAAGTATTTGACGAATGAAGAATACATGATCAATAGTTGATTTGTTGCGTCGAAACCCATACTAATTATCCCCTATAAGTTCCTCTGCATAAGGAGGTAACTTTGACACTTGGATGTTCGGAAAACGTTTGTACGTAAGTGACAGAAGTGATATGCCTGTATAATTACTGCATCCTGTTTTATCAAAATTACTCAAGAGAACGGTAACATGATCGACTCCTTCCACTTCACAGGATATTCCTGATTTTCCAAATAGATTTAATAAGTTTAGTGATCTCCGAAAGAAAAGATGTAGCCCCTGCCTTAATCAATTCCGCTTGGATTTGATCAATACCAGTTGATTTGTGTCTTTTCAGTTCTTTAATAGCCAATTGAACTTCAAACACACTCAGCTCATGAAATTCTCTAATATTTATTACATAAGGTAAAACACAAGTCACCATGAAAACGGTCCCCCTATACATCATTTCTGTTATAAAAAATATATAACCTATTATCTAAAACTGAAACGTAACAGAAATACTCAGTAACTTTTAATATGTTCATTATTTTCAACGTACTGTACTTGTCCTTCCAATCCACAGGTTCATGCAGCAACTGGAAGACGCGCTTAATGTCTCTCTGTGTGGTCACTTGCTGATTATGCTCGTCACAATGTGCTTCGCTGCTTTTTCTGTCGTTACGGTACAGTATAAGAACTGTTGTTTGTTGTAACACTAGAAGATACTGACTGATTAAATGTGAGGCTTTGAATTCTGGTAGAGGTGTATCAATATTTTGTCTCAATTTTCCTGGTACAAAACACGGTTCAACAAATTTTGGATGATTGAATGTTATGGCTAAGTGAATATACTATCTTTATGTAGTATGGGCCGCAGAATACGAAAATAATTCCAAAATTCATTGGTTAGCTCTTGTTTCCGAGATGATAGGACTATCATAGTTATATGCACAATAAGTATGAATAGAAAATTACTGACCTTAACCACGTGTCCTTTTGGCCTGTCGATGGTGTTTTGTTCCAGAAGCATCCCTTTTCATCATCCAGCAGTAATCTCCTAACATGCCAACGTTCCATTTCCCTTTGTACCTGTGCCCCATCACCGACATTTCTTGATGGAAGCGCTCCCCACGTTCGTTGCTCACGGCACCACAGTTTAATGGAAAGAAATCCAGGTGTGAAAATAAAAAGTGCATTTTCAGCGACATATTGTACCCCAGCTGTTCATACGAAACCTTCAAATCTTGTACAAGTTCTCTGAAATTTGCAGCTTTTAAATTTCTCGGAAAACCATACGAACACTCTTCAAAGAATTGCCATGCTGCTTTCTCCTTGTCACTTAACACTGCTTCAGACTGCTGGTCTTTAAAAAGTTGTCTGATTTGAGGACCAACAAACACACCTGCTTTTACTTTCTCGTAAGTGAGCCTGGGGAATTTTCCACATAAGTACGTGAATGCAGGACCCTTCACATCCAAAGCTTTTAAAAAATTCTTCATAAGCCCCAATTTAATATGTAGTGGGAAAGACAAAACTTTGCTTGGCTTTATCAAAGTCTTATGTGTAACATTTTTCATTCCAGGTGTTAATGATTGTCTGTGGCGCCAATGTTTCCTAGAATAGTGGGTGCCTGTGGCGCGGCTATCCCACTCACACAGAAAACAACAATATTTGGTGTAGCAGGCTTGTAGTCCTAATAAAACGGCGATTACCTTAAAATCACCACAAAATTCCCATTGGTATTTCTTGTAGTCTACTTCAACCAGGATATTGTTCATGGTTCTATACGTTTCTTTTGCGCTGGGAGCATATGGCACAGGAATGGAAGGCAACTTATTTCCATTGTGTAAGAGGAATGCTTTAAGACTTTTCTTTGAAGCGTCAAGGAATAGTCGCCACTGCTCAGGACTGTGCCTCATATTCATTGCATCCCTCAGATCATCAATGTCTTTGCAGTAGGTGAAATAACCTACGGTTTTAAAGAATTGCTCGAGTTCTTGGTTTCTGGTGCGAAATACTGTCACTTTCACGGAGTGGTGTAGTAAATTTCACTGTTGTAACTTTGGTGCCAAAAGTTCTGCCTTATTTTTGGAAGTCAGAGATCCCTGATGAGGTCATTATGCTTGCCGTCTGTGATCTTATGATTGAAGATGTCTGTGCTTGGCAAGTAGTCTGCATCTCTTGAAGCTGGTGGTTGCTGCTCTTCGCTGTTTGAAGAAAAACCGTCTTCCTCGTCAGAGTACATTGCAAAATTGTCCGGAGGTTCAGGAACAGGAAGTCCATCGCCATGAGGCACAGGTCGAATTGCTGATGGTATATTCAGATACAAAAGTGTTAATTTTTTCTTCATGGACATACTATTTTGAATAGGGGGAGCCATACAAAAAAAAAGCCAGTACTGTGACTGCTAGGAAACCTCCAAACCATGGGCACCACAAACGGCATACAGCATCCTTTTCCATTCACCCACGCATTGAGTTTGGATGAACACGTAGTGCAGCACACGTGGGGTGCCCATTTTTTGTTCTGTTCCCCTACCTTACAGCCGAAATACAAGAAATATGCCTTTTTAAAGTTGAAGTAATCAAACATTTCCTTGAGGCAAATGTCACTTCTCCGCAAATAGAGCAGAAGTTATCCGGATTATTTACGCACTTCCGGGGCATTCTTATGAATATACTACACAATCTATGACAGTAGAATGCCAGCTGAAACTGTCACGACACAATTCTCATGAAAGAACTTGTGGACACCGTCTACAGTACGATCGCTTTCGTACAACATTTAATAAGAACTGAAGAGATTTGACAGGCAACAATTTTACTGATCACGTGACGAACACCTGCAGCTACGATAACCGATCACGTGATTTCATCGTGGTATGAGAATTACGGTACCCGCTCAAAGTGTTGCCAACTTTTGAAGACGGAGACCTAATATTTAGTTGAAAAAGGTGAAATTTCAGGCCATAACTGTAACTCGAAAACTAGAGCTAAGATGAAAATTTCTGTGTCATTTTCGAATTCAGTGGCCTCAAATTAGTAAAGTTTAGCTAGTCTTGTTTCCATAACATTTTGTGTGTTGAACAGTGTAACTTATCGACATTTATGTGTGTGTGTGAGTATGTATGTACAAGTATATGTACACACACACACAAATATATATACATGTATATACGAATATATTTAAAGCAAAGAAATGTAACCTTTTGTATCAATGCGACCTAACAATATGTCATAAACCGGTTTGTAGACAGGATATAGACAATCCGTTACATATTAAGAAGACAGACAAAGCACCTTCTCTTTCATTGCATCATTGCAGTCAGTTCCAATACATAGTACACATAACATGTCCCTTATCACGTTACACATAAAGATACGTTACAACACAACTACAGACACGATAACAGTACCTGTTTGTCAAGTACGCCGTCCAATAAGAGTCTAAAAGTACTCTCTGTTGCTGTTTGTCTCATACATTTGTTATTGACAATTTCATGTAAACGCAATGAAGACAAATTTTTAAATTCTGAACACATTCTTGTTTCCTTTCTCCATTATAATGAATTAAATAAGTTTGGTTTTCACGAGACATTCAAATCCACTTATAAAATTAAATATCATATCCTTAAAGATAAATGCCTGTCGAAAATATCTATTTACAGTAATAGATATGCCATAATATTAGTCTTTGTAAAAAAGTATAATTTTCATATCTCTGCTTTATGTACATGACGGTTACTTTATTTTTAGTATGTTAACTGCACTTCATCATTGCAGTTTTATCACAATGAAAAAAAGTGCACAACACTGAGAAAAGTGTAAGAGCAAATTAAATTGCTCTGTCTCAAGTCGATAACTACCAATACTAGCAGGCAAATTTATAATTTAGATGTCCCTTTTGATGAAAATCACATTCTCAAGGGTCTTGTCTGTGCTGAAAGACCAAGCTACTGCTGTGTGATACTCTGAGTGTATCCAAAGTTTTGTCCACATTAAGAAACATTCCGTCCCACTGAACGACAGCCTATACTTGCTACTTACGTTCTGAACGTTCCGTGGTGTAGAAATGTTTAACTGTACTGACATTTCATGAAACGGTATGACTTAATTTCGAACCATTTTCTGTTAGTTCCAACAATATAACACAGATTTTAAATTATGCAAAGGATCCATAGAAATTAAAGAAAGATGAATTGTTAAAGCTGAATAATAAAGAAAAAAACATACGTAGCAAATATTTTTTAAAGTCAGGTAATGAAGCAAGCAATGCATTATTTTACAAAAATACTCTATATTTTTAATTGTACAAATTATTAAAATTATATTTCTAGAAAGAAAAATAATGGAACATATTAAGCCCAGCTCCCTTTGTGCTGACACTGAATATTTTACTTTGTGATGTTTGTTGGTTTACATTAGACACAGAAGACAAGCGCACCTGTACACGTAGTTATATAAGCCGCGTAACAAGTGTAGCTTCCATGTTCAGAAATAAACAACACTTTGCTTTAATTTCTTGCTATTTTTTATGGTGGAACAAATTCATGAACGGATTATAATGATGAAGCTGATGTCCTGTTATTAGAGGAAAACAAGAGTGATGTCATTATTTTGCTCCGGATTGCTCAGAATTGCAATGCATTGCCACTGTGCGACTGGATGGTATCAGATACAACTTGAAGCAAATAACTTTCCTTAGGTCACATTTCTTTTGTGTGGATAGATTCCAGTATACATAAGAACTGAGATAGCACCGTTAGTGTCTGCAGCAAACGTTCATGCTTCTGAGTCACGCAGTTTTAGGAGTTTTTTACATGGTTCTTGTTTACAAATGCCTTACTTTGACTCAAGTTTTACTTTTCGAAAATCTCTCAATTGGGAGCCGAGTTATTCCATATGGACGGACGAACAGACGGACAAAGAAACATGAAGAATTCAATAATCGCTCTTCGCAAATTTACGAAAAGGCTTAAAACGTCGATACAACAACAAATACACCACGTATATCTTCATAACGCCATCATTTCTAATATACTATGTTTTCAGTTGATGTGTTGTTTACAATCATCTATCCTTTAAGTGCTTCTGATACTAAACACTTTATTTGCAGAACTGGGGAGATTATACAGATATGAGTCAAGCAGCGATATTTTACGTCACGTATGCTGGTGACGTATTTCTGATCTGCTGGTTTGGAACTCAGCTAACGCAACACGTAAGAAAAAAATGGCTTCATATTAGTATTGTTGACCTTGTAAACACGAGGTGTTTATAATGTGAATGGAGCCTCCAATCAATAGAGAATTTATGGTCCAACTTGAGTAATGAGTATTTTCTGCCCTATCCTACTTCTTCATTGAATTTTCCTTGGCAAAATTTGAAGCCGCGTTTTAAAGTATCCGACGATTCACACAGCGATAATCATACAAAATACTAAAATTACTTTTAAATTGTATGGAAAATCACTAATGAATTTTTTATTAGATTTCCAAAATTTTTGGCAAAACATTCTGAATAAGCAATTTAACATATCCTGCTCTTTATTCGTGCAATGTATAATTATTATTTTCCATTGCAATAAGCGAATTATGCATTTAATTAACTTAGAGTTCACCAATTTAATACGTTCCAACTTCCATGCATCAGTCAGGTCCAATATATACAAATAATCATCAAAATACACTTCAATGTTTATGAAGTATTTATATCACACTTTTCTCTCTAACATGTAGGTGATGAATAGACGGTGTTTCTTTGTTTATCTTTGTTTGTGTATACACATCACATACACGCTGCATTAAAACTCTCCACATCACAAGCATCACTCCTCACATATTAACCTATTTTAAATCCCAAAAACATTACAGATTTTTAGCCCATAATAATTTCACTCTGGAGATGTTCGTGGTAGCGGCTGAAATATTTTGGTACGAAAAGTGTGATTAAAATAACTAATAAATATCGAAGGACATAAAAAAAACTTATTAGTCAAAAACACAACAGTTTAATTACATAAAATGCTATTTTAGGGAGACATGTTTCGAATCTTTCTGAGTCATCTTCAAGCCGTCTAGGGCCAACTACAGTTGTGATGATACCAGAAGATGTATAATACAATTCTGACCTCCTGATGATGAGCACATAGTACTCGAGACATGTAGAGGCATTTAATAAACTGATTATAACAAGATTTTGTGCATCAAGTTGCTTAATTAATAGGATTCATAAAATAGTTGTGTTACGCGCATGTATATGCATTTAATTATTGTTAACCTTGGATCCGTACTCTAGAGGGCCTGAAGATGACTCAGAAAGATTCGAAACATGACGCCCTAAAATATCGTTTTATGTAATAAAACAATTGTGTTTTTGACTGATACATTTCACTTTATATGTATAGATAAACACATCGGGATGACTAACGTTAAATATAGAAGTGCATTTTTTTGTTATTTGAATAGTATGGACTTCAATTTCAATAATCAGGACATTACAAATACTTTTCCTTTGTCAAATTACAATTATGAAAACTACGACTTTATAACTTAAGCTTCTCACAACTGGTACATTAGAATCTGAAAAACTTTATGGCCTCATATATTTGTTATTTCTGAGTAACACACGCTACAGAAGTGAAAAGAAAGTTGCATAAAGGAGTTCGACACTCGTCACCAGGAAACTGCCTGTGACATCTGGACGGCACTTCCCTACGTCAATATCAACCACAGCAAAAGTATAGATTTTTTGGTTCTCAGCACATACACAAGATAGACGCTAAAAGGAACGCTGGTTCATGCATGTCGGTTGTGTAATGAGCCTCTGTGTGGACTCCGCTGTGTTTACTAATATCGTAATCCTGAAGCATTTTAGATGATGCCAGTGCACTTCAAAGTCAGGGCTATAGAAGTCACTTTATTGTTGTCCAATTTAATGTTGTGCACTACGAGAACGGACCACTGACCACAGTTTGGAGACCCGGTTTATTACAGCAATTTTCACAGTTCCACTATTCAGCACCGTATGTAGTACACAATTTAAAGTTGATCACACTTCATTAGAAAAGATAAAAGTCAGCAGTCTAACCACGTAGCGATCTGAACAAGTGTTACTGTAGGCAGGAAACAGAACTGCGAAGGTAGCAGAATTGTAACTTCTGCGCAATGGAAATGGTAATTTTAAAGTTCAGAAGCTCTTGCCACAGAAATTATATCAACCAGGGAAATGTACAATTGCTGCTACGGCAGGGTATATCAGTCGCCGGACAGCTTACACACGTATGGCCACGGCAGTAACTGGGCGGTATGTCGTTCATCTGAATTCCATGGAACTGGGTGCAGTAACATGTAAATGAAGTGTGAAATTGTTTTGGTGTGACAAGGAATGGGAAATATCATAGGCCAAATTGTTAGCAGAATTACAGCATAACGTGTTTCGGAGCATGGTGTTTTCCAGTGGGACATACATATAAAGTGTACTAACTCAGTGGTAGAATCAAAGGTTAGAATCAACATCCCGCACATGGCACCCATGTTTCCTTGTAACACATGTAAACAGTTTCTCGGTGTGTTTTATTACAGTACAATAGTTAATCAAAATACTGGTCCCTCCCATACTAGTGCCTGAAGAATACAAGACGCATAAAGTGACTCGAATGAGGTCCGCTTAGTTCAGCAAAATACTGTACATTCGGTGGTGATATACTACCCGTTAGCATGCGGCAGGTACCAGACCGAACGATGAAACAACAGTTAAACACCTGGGCCTACCGGCGTTCGAAACCGACTAGCGCCACTGCAGTTTGGTGGCACTACAGCAATAGCGCAAGGTAAAACAAGAAATTTTGCCGGGGGACAAATACAGTCGGTCGCTGCACAACATCATTGATTTATATTTTTCAAATTTCTTATTTTGATTTAAAAAAAACACTGGTAAAACCCTGAAGCAAATGTAGTGTTCCTAGTGGAATGTTAAATATTATTCATAACATCCATGTGTAACATTCTTTTGTCACAAATTTACTAAAATCATGGCCCTTAGGTCGGGGGGAAATTGTATACATTAATGAGAAACGAATGCGTGGTTGCAATGAAAAGAGATAAGAATTATATCTTTCTTTGCGTAACAGCTACGATACCAAACAGCAGATATGTCTAAACCGTCGATTGCGATCTACCAGTCAGTCGTGGACAGTTGTTTTGTCAATGGTGGCCGCATTTTGGTCTCTACCAACATTTATTTGCCGCATCAAAGCAAACATTATCTCTCCTTTTAGCAGCAATTTATTTTTATCCGTCTACCTTTGCAAAGACGCCTTCAACCAGATTAAGAAAATGAAATCAAAATACCGAAGCCGTCTGGCAGATGAACATTTAAAATTTTACCTTCACTTATGTCTAAGTAAACATAAAAATTCTTTCAATAAAATATTGATATATTTGTTCAGTGCAATTGGGTTGGCACCCGGTGGCGGTAGTACAGTGCACATTTACACACAAACAATACATAGAACAACAAAAAACAAACAATATATAGAACAACACAACTGGTAAGATACACAGCGTCAAACAACAACTTCGAAATAGGAAGGTTAATGAAGAGCACCTCTTAGAGTCAGTAAGTTGTTGTAGTCTGAACAGTTCAATTATTAATAAACTAAACACTTGTATTTATATACGTGTGATGTTATTACGTTATTTTACATTTGTTTACCGAATTCACGTATTAATACATTATTCCCTGTGCAATGTCGCGAAACATATTCTGTCTTTACAGTAGATCACTGTGTCCGAAAGTCTAGCCACCTACGTCATAAAGTGACAGGATAAATCTGCAGGCAGAAGGTTACGCACAACATGAAGTAGGTCTACAATGGCACAAAAAGGGGAAGTTAAATATGGTTTTAAAGTACCATGGATATGATGACAACTTCCTACGTGTAGCGAATAATATGGGAGACAAACTTGGTTATATCCTATGAGATGACGTTTAGTCTCGAAATTACAGCCTTGAGGAGACTTTTCAGATCGTTACTATCCGATAGTAACCCCAGCTTGCCGACTGCTACTACATTGAATGTACAGCTGCACTGTTCAGAGGGACTTCTTACATTAACTGTGAAATGTTTCAGGCGGAAAGGGTGAGAGACGCAGCATTTGGGTGTGACTGGGTGGGAACTGCTATCCTATTTCAGCGATGTCTGATGTTCATCATTGCTACAGCTACCAAGGCGTCCCAACTGACAGCGGGAAAGTTTGTTCCGGTGTCAAATGTGACCACATTGAATGTAAGTATCTAACAATGTAATCATGTAAGACAATAAGTCACGATTAACATGATTTTATATAATTTAAACGTGCGAAAACTTACATTACCTCAACGATACAGAATAACAGCAGACATCAGCCACTGTCACTTAACAGCCACCGAGACTTTAAATTCGCTTCCCCGCTCAGGGCACAGGTTACCACAGTTTAGACGTAATTTACACAGGTAATAAAAACCAAGAAAAACACCTACAATCTGCCAGCACCTTTTCTATGTAATTCAGTTCCCTAAGCACTGCACGAACCATTCCACAGCTGAACGTCCACTACGTGCTCAAGTTAACCTTCGGGATTGAACAGGGAAGGACGGAGAACGGAATTGCCTGGCGACTTCTTCGTAAGACCGAAATTAAAGCATTCTAACCATACTCTCTTTAGAGCGATTAGATAGCTTGAATTCACTAACCGGAAGAAATTCGACCTCATACTTCCTACCGATGGATAGTTCACCATCTTACCGTACTCTCACGCAGTTCTCCAAAGCGATTTTTACTTCGTCAGTCACTTTTTCCCAATATGAACAAACACGTTATCAATGACGTGCTTCCTACTAAGAGTCAGCTGGATATTTAATCACATCGAAATCCCCAGGTACCCACACTTTTGTTAAGACAATCAAAGTTCAGACCGATATAACCATCCCACATCAAGGATGGTTCTTCACAAATTGTACCAAAACTTGAAGTTTTTATGAACAAAGCCAGCTGATATTCCCGGTACACAATACAGTCTTTCCATTTGTCACAACGTGACATACAATTATGTTGGTTGTGTAAAAATGCAGCGTTAACAAAATTAATCCACAGGTTTTCACATCCTGCATAAAAAGACCAGGATTTAAGATTCACATGCCGCGGACTGCTCTGTATCATGTAACATGCCTATTAGAACTCGTAAATCGTGACAACAAATTAAAAGGATTTTACGGGTTTTGAAATACACAAAACGTAGAGTGGACACAAGTTATGTTGAATGGAATTCGAAGACACCAATTACTCTCATTGTTAATCCGCAATTTTACTGCCACGCACACAGTTCCAAAGTTGCTCTCGGAGTGGGGGGGTTGAGGAGTTACTTACATGATTTCTCACACAGGCTACAGAAGGATGTCTGCAGTTTGTGTTAAACCTTGAACGTTGCATGTATATATGGAAGCGGCATCACGTAATTCATTGACCAAAATGATGAAATATAGCCGTTTACCAGTTCAATACTGATAAAACAATTCGTTCCGGCAGAATTCTTTCATTTATTACCACGATGCGCCTAAATAAACGTCATTCTACGACTTTAAATAATTTAGAAAGAATATAGAGCATGTATAATAAAATAAAGTTACCAGGAAAAAACAAAAATAAAATCAACCTTTCATAAAAGGACAGCTAAAATTATAATTAGGGTGGTCTAAAGTAGCAGTGTTACTGTTTGGAAATTTCGTGTTTAAAATGTGTTGAAATGTAAATTAGAATATTTTTAGACGCGACGTATTCATTAAGTTGTGTTTTGATGATTATATAAGGCTATATTAGTTAATAGAATATAGTTTTTGTGTAAGGGGCTTAGTTTTTTATTATACAGGATCTCGGTGTCTCAAAAGATGTCCAATTGTAATACAAACATTGATAAAGTATGGAATGCATATTGACACTTAAATAATAATCTGGACAAGGCTGGTCTTGTAAAACAAATGAGAATGATTTGTATAAGGCTTCCACATTTACGTACACCGTTTTCAGTTTCACTTTCACTGTTATAGTTTTTCTGTCTGGTTGAGCCACAAAACCCCTGCAGCAGCCAAATTAAGAATATTCGTTTATGGTGCTTCTTTGAATGCGCATTTTGAAAACACCTGCGCCCCATTCATCTTAAATTAGCTGCAGCATCAATGCACGGGAATTTTTCTCTTATCCACCGTAGCTAAAAAATCATGCTATAGCTATTCTGGTATTAATAAAATTCATGAGCACTTTTTCAGGGCACAAAATGTGAACATGTTTTCCGTCAATTGCACGACCGCAGTTTGAAATATCCTAGAGTGATTCACAATCATTCACAATTTTTTTCATTCCTCCATGTTGACTAGAACACCTAAAAATACAACAATTTTTCAATGCCGCTACTAATTATTATTATTTGTGATTATTTAATTAACAATAATAACCAATGTTGCATACAAAACCCATAATTCGTGAAAGAGAAAACGATGGAATATAAGATTTAAGGGCAGAAAAATTTCTTTAGTGCTGGAATAAAATATGTGGATAGAGGCGATGACAAGTTAAGGAAGTTATTACATGACGGCAAAGCATTGGAAAATAAATTTCATTATTTTTGTAAGAATAGTTGTGCAACTACAAATATAACTTTCCAACGTGCTATAATTTTTCAACAAAAAATTAAACAACTTAAGATTGAAGAAGAGCTGTATCAGTTCTCAAGAACGAGATGCACCAACCCCACCCAAAGTGAACCCCCCTGTAGGATAAAACACGAACCACAGATATTCAACAAGTGTTTGCTTCATTACATACACAGTGCTAATTCTGTCAGAGGCCATGGCTGTTTTGACTAATAGAGAGTAATATTTTTAATGATCACAAAATAGCATTTTTATCTCTGATAAAATACACTTAAATCCTCTTGGGACATAGTTGTTTTGGGCGAAAAAATATTCAATTCTCCAATATGAAATATTAAATTTTTAAAATACAATATTAAAAAAAATAAAACAAAATTACAGTCCCACAAAGTTACCCGTAAAAGTTAAATCTTTACCTTTCTCACTATAATGAAGCGCTCTACGGATACATATACAGCCTCTTAAGACATCTGGTAGGAATTTGAAAAAGATGTTCTTTCAACGTGGTGAAAAGCTTCAAGTTCCACAAAGTAATCATAAGCAATGAAGAAATTATGAGTGGCCTCTAACTTCAAACACCGGAAGACATTTCTCATTTGAATGTTCAATTTTCTCATGCAGTGTTCTAATTTGTTAGAAACACTAAACATTTTTCTTCAGACATTCTTGTGTGGTTTCTGAATACGTCTGTATTTTCATTTTCCCATTCCTATAAAGTACTGTATACGCCTATTGTTTTTATTTTCATAATCCCGATTGCACGCACCTACGACGCCCGCTCATGTTGCTTTTTTTTTTTTTTTTTTTTTTTTTTTCTTTTTTTTTTTTTTTTCTTCTCCCTCTTTTTTTTTTTTTTTTTTTTTTTTTTGTAAATCTGTTGAACTTCATTGCTTAAAAAACAGCACTTGTTCGCCTGGCGCCACTTTGAAATAAAGTACTGCGTTCAGTGTTGATAAAGAATCGAAACGAAATTTGGTTCATCAAAGAAGTCGCTCTAAATCAGTCATCTGTAATGACAATCTAAAAGGACACGTGTAAACGCTCCTGCAATTTTTTTATGTTTTGCTGACCGTGCGTCTCGGTATAATCTTGGTAATTTACCCACTTAATCCACAAATTCTTGTTTTATAATAAGTTTATTATATTCCTCTACATGTTTCGAGCACTAGTGTGCTCATCATCAGGAGTTAAAAATTGTATTATACAGCATCTGTTACCATCACACTCTGTAGGTGGTCGTACGGTGCACCGGCCGGCGACCTACAGAGTGTGATGATACAAGATGCTGTATAATGCAATTTTTACCTCCTGATGATGAGCACAACAGTGTGCGAAATATGTAGAGATATATAATAAACTTATTATAGGACTAGAATTTGTGCATTAAATGGGTAAATTACTAAGATTAAGTTCCTGCAATTTGTTAAAAAATTGTTGTTTCTGGTAGGCCTTTTTATGGATACAAACACTTCGATACTCTTCATTTTGCGCAATTTCTTCCTCAGATATATAAGTTCCGTAACAACTTCGATTTTAATAATCAGGTAAACCAATCCCTGTACAGTTCTGGACGAGCCCCTAGGTTTACAGGTGTTTGGAGTTCCCAGGATTTTTACACAGTCAGCATATGAATGTGGTAAGATTGACAACCCTAAGCCCCTGCTGCCCGCACGTCGCAGGAGATTATCCTGGTACTCATTTGTGTTGAATGCTGAGTCGAACAAAGGGCAATCATGCGGTCGGAAGGATTAGGTTAATTCATTGACCACATCAGCAACCGAACCTGCGACCGTTCGGCTTGTAGCGCAGTGCCTCAACCAACTGCGTCACTCCCCACCCCTCTGTTGTACCAAAATGATATGAAATATCGAAAGCATGTTGGGAACACACGAGAAGACCAACGTTTATATACGGAAATCCTCTTTGAATTAGTAAACCATACAGCGGTGAAAGTGAAAGTGAACATTCTCTATGTAAAGCCTAATATCATATACAACAAAATTTCAATTATTTATCAGGGCCAAACACTTCCCACTTATATTTTTAAATATTCAATATACCATCCACAAAACATTAACAGTTACATTACAGATTAGATAAAATCTGTAAATGACGACATTCAGCCTAATAATAAACAAAGCCTCTTACGCCAGTACTGCACTACATTACTGGTACAGTCACACGTTTACGCGCATAACGTAACGACTACATCACATACAAAAGCATTAAAGTTACATTTCAACACATTTTAACCACGAAATTACCAACCACAAGGTTACAACAAACCATACAATTTAATATTACTATTTGTATACAATAAATTTAGTTCAGTCTTCATTTTACCCAGTAAAGTTATCTTATTATATATGCTGTATTTTCCCTATTAATTACTTGTTAGCTGACGATAGGCTACTGTACAATTAGACGAAACACTGTATTAATAAAAATCTTTATGATGCCCTGAATACTGTTGTCATTATTGCGTATTACGGAAAATGTAATTAAAAATATAGGACAAAGCCAACTATTAATAATATGTACACTTTAACAATAATGTCGAAGTGACTGACAGCTGTTCAGTCACTACTGCAATCCCGTCCATGTTTGATAGCTAAATAAGTAAGAAGTTTTGGTCAAATTCCCGAAGGGCCACACCTCAGTGTCTGATCGACAGCAAGTTCCGGACCCCACCTTTCCTGTTTCTGGAAAAAGAATCTTTCAAAGCGTTCGTATGAATTATGAAAAGCGTGCAATTATTTCGCTCAGGCACCGTATAGTTTTACAAGAGATCCTTTGTCCAAAACCATTTACCGTACAATATTTTGCAACATTTAGTACATCATGGCAGTATATATCTCATTTGAGGAACATGAATTGTTACCGCGTAATAATAATAATAATAATAACAACAATGAAAGTCTTGCTATAATATGTGATATAGGCGAAGAGGGGTAATGGAGATACAGATGTCCCCATTCTTAGACTTGGCGACTGATGCAGTTGTTTGGTCAAGGACACGAAACTTCTAACATTCACTTTGAAAAGAACCCTTGTGCCTTGTCCAGGAAGCTAGGTGAGTCCATGGCTTGACCATAGAGTTACGGAGGAGAATCGAATGGGAGAATAAAAGAAGAATTCCGAATCTGTGGATGAAAAAAATGCGTAGTTTAAAACACTAGAGTAGCATCAGCGTGCAAAGAATGCACGAACAACGAAATACGTTAACCGGTCACTTGCGCAACTATGCATCAATCTCGGGAATTCCGACACACAGAATGGAAATACAGACCGCTTATAGCACGAAATCGGTAGACGTTTGTTTAACAGTCATTTCTTTACACATGCTGCATACAAGACTAAATAACCTCGAAAAAGGAAACAAAGTAGGGAAATTTAAACCGTGTATTAAATTACTGCATGTTAATTGTACTTTAAAATTACCAAACTGTTATAAGAAGAAGAGTCAGATTTATCTATTCCGTCACTGTTAGATCCAAAATTATGATTATAACACAACTGAAGAAAGTCACGAATTTCAATTCTAAAATATAATCAGTTTCTATAAATGCTTGAAATTTTGTGATGTGGATGGGTCTATTTAAAGTTGTGTAAATGGTTCTGCCCAATATAACAGTCGAATTGAAAGAATTCAGTTTAAACACAACAAATTCATCAACGTAACCTTGACGTAAAATTGGCAAGATAAGGAGTTCAACATTGCGAACCACTTTTTTTTATTTCAATAAAGGTAGACCAACTTGATGACACTTGCTTTATTATGTAAATTTACTGCTCAACATGTTTCAGATGTTAATACATCCATCTTCAGGAGCTTGCGACTACTTGGTGCGTTATTGTGTAGGC
>Ga0131853_10007900_pt1 | contig 19317 bp, 16 predicted proteins | sample TergutLab28metaG_FD_92764 | JGI IMG/M metagenome (GOLD analysis project Ga0131853, IMG submission 92764) | Labiotermes labralis P1 segment gut microbial communities from Petit-Saut dam, French Guiana - Lab288 P1 (version 2) (version 2) | ecosystem: Host-associated > Arthropoda: Insects >...
ATGAAACAGGGAATCTGGGGGGGGGGGGGGGGGGGTTATAAAAAAACTGTATTCAAACCCGCAGACCCTGGTCACAACCAAAACAAATGTAGCTAGAACAGTAAATTTTGTTCCCTTCCTCCATGTTGTGTTACAGCATTTTGAAGTCTAATTGTTCATGGCACGTTTGTCTCTGTCTGCCTTGCCGTCTACTTTTAACGGCTTGGTGTTGGGTTTTTTTTATTGTAATTTGTTGACATCGCACTTTTACAATAGGGACAGTGGTAATTGAGGACATTAGCACGTTAGATCAGTATGCATCCCTGCGTACTTCTCCAACATAACTTGCCAAATATTTAGCGGAACTAAAGATTTTTCGTACAAAAATAGAGAAGAGTTAGGGTTTGAGAGTTTATGCGCAGTATACTTTCGCTGGAACACGTCGAGTTTTTGAGATTACTATACGATATTCTTAGTCCGTGTTGCCTCGAACAGTAAGTACACGATACAGCGACTTGTGTGTTGATACATGTGCCAATAATCGTGGATTGTAGGCTACAAAATGAACATGTGCAATAATGTACATGTATTTATTATCGCCTTTCTCCTGCATATTTCGACGCTTATTGTGCCATCTTCATGGTGCACTTTTGTGTACGCTCAACGCTATTGTTGCATTTTTTTTACTACATTTGTTTGTAACTCTATTTACAGTTATTTAAAAACCATGTTTGTTTCAACGTGGGACTTCAAATGTTTTGAGCGTTCACAAAAAAGTTCTCCCTGAAGCTGTAAGCGCAGAAACATGTAGCAGAAAAGGTGATAATTAATACACTTTTGTATCATATATGTGCATTGTGTTGGTGTTTTAAAGACATAATTTATGGAAATATGCCCGTAATGGAAAGCTGCAAGATGTCTGTCATTCGGTTTCCACGACAGGATTTGGCGAGCGTTTGGACTCGGGGTCATTGCGATCGCGTTCCCCAGACTCGTGTGTTTGGCCTGTCACACTTGGGCGTGGAAAATTATACTGATTCTTCGCGCTCGCCAGCGCGCGCACACACACACACACAAACACACACACACGCACACACACAAGCCACTTGTCCGTTTGTTTAGTATGAACGAGTTCTGAGAACAGTGTCTCAGCTCGGTAAAGAAATAAACATTGATATTTGCTTTGAATTATGTCACACTTACCTACTCACAGCTGGTCATTGTACAAATTCACCGTTCTCACGACGTGGCAAGTATCCGCAAATTACAGTTGCCAGGGAACACGGCGTAAGTCGAGACCGTTTGTTTTTGCTGAAATTCTACATCGTTTTAGTTATGCACAGGAAATTGATGATTTTCCAGCAAAGCCCCTCCTGATAAATGAGACTGTATTTTTAACATTTACTTGTTACACGACATCGTAAAGGATTTAATAGACCGAAAGTTCCCGGCGAGACTTGCTTTGTGTAAATTTCTGATCTCGGCTAAATGCACTTGTTTTGTTCCTTTTTTAAAATATGGATACTACTTGTTTTCGCTTGCAGTGTGTGCACTTTAAGCAGGGCACGCGGCTGTTTTAAAATGCCGTGGAAACTGAGCGCTGTACACATCGTTAACCCTTTAGAAATCAAATGAGAGTACTTTTATATCCATTATTCCCTGATTTCCGAAAGAGCATTGATTTTGGAAGGTTCCCATTCTTCGCCCGTTTGTACTGCGGGTAAGAGCAACGTGTAGGCGGGTCACTGTGGTGCGTTGGTGGAATGTTACGGATAGGGGAGGGTCGAAGCACTGGGAGGAAGCCCTGTCCCAGTGCTACTTTTGTTTGTTTTTGGCACGACAGCCCACCAGTGGGCCGGATCCTCCTCATTAACGAGGCTTCTAGATCACACATCCGCGCATCATACTGGGTAGAACTTCTCTGGACGAGTGATCAGCTCGTCGCAGAGACCTTTACTTGACAACACACAACACTCGCAACAGACAAACATCCCTGCTCCCGGTTGGGATTCGAACCCACATTCTCAGCAGGCGAGCGGCCGCAGATCTACGCCTTGGACCGCGAGGTCACAGGGACCGGCCGAATGCTACTTTATTCACCACAAATCTCACATGGGCTCGCCTGGGATCGAACCCGGGACGCCGACGTGAGAGTTCAGTTTGAAGTACATTTAAAGATTCAGCTCGTACCGCGCAATAAATACTCTACGTTTTTGTTATAAAAAATAGTTATTGCCATGTGGGGAAGTACTCGCTATTTGTTCTGAAACCCGTACAAAACACATAAATACACTGTGTGGGCGGAATGTATATGTGTCTTAAGTGTAAGCCTAGTGGTGTGTACAGTAATCACTAGACTTCAAAGCGTTTGGTGTTAAAGTGTGGTAGGCAGACCCCTATGGAAGCCCGCGATATTTTTGTCTTCCGAATAAATATAAGTTAAAAGGACAAAATATTAAATATTTTTAGTATTTTACAAAATCTGTTTATGCGGTATGGTGGTATAATACGGTGTTCTGGAGTTGAGTAGGTTCTGCTCAGCAGAGGCCATAAAATATTTTCCTCATTTTAATGTTGTCATTATTGCTAGGAGCATCATAGTTTTGTAATAAATTGTTACACTGTCCTAATGAAGTTTTTTAGGGCGTGAACTTCAAATTTTATCACGAGTTGTGCCTGAGGGATCAGCGAGTTGAGATAATTTTGAGACGGGGTTCTGTAAAATCAGTGATTTTTTTTTAAGGGGTTGGTTGAAGAGTCTAGAGGTTAGTGGTTTCCACACCTTCTGCTTGAAGTTGGCGCATTTACTTCGTCAGAAGAGGTTCTTGTCGTAGGTTACACCCTCCCCCCCCCCCACGCGCTCGCACGCATGCACACACACACACACACACACACACTTGAGTTCATGATATTTGATTAGCTTACGCTTGACATTGGTCTTCCATACTAAAATGTATGGACCATGTTTAGTTTGGTTACAGTTGTACATGTACAAAATGGACGCAAGCCTCGAGTGAATGCCTAACACACATTCATATCCCCACGTTCACAAGAAAAAAACGCGCGTAGTTTGTATTTGTCTTAAAATAATCTGTATTGAAATAGTAAAATTGCTTGCGTGTTTTTACGATATTTGTACTGCTGACAAAGTGACCTTGAAGTTATTCAGTTAACTTATAACTTAGAAGATTTTTTACAACTTTGGGGGAATTTTTTGTATTATATAATGAAGTTCATGTAGCTGTAGCTGCATACATGTTATATCCGGAATACCATCGCATGCATTCCAGCCACAGTCGTGGCTGATTTAACGTTGGTTTGCCGTGTGCTTACTCTAGTATATCTTGTAACTTGTACTATTCTGACAATTACAGAACATCAGAACTGGTTTGGAATGGATGAGAACCTGGGACCTGTGGCAGTGAGCATTCGACGAGAACGAATAGAGCGACATGGTGATCCGAACTCTGCCAGCCCCTTGTCGACGCAGCCTCCACATACATACCACTATCGGCTGCTCATACGTACTAGTGAGGTTAGTTGTTATATCTTACTATTGTAAAACGGCTGTTGATAATTCAGCAGTATAGAGTTGTGTACATATTCAGGCCATCTAACAGTGCCATCTGTTACATATGGAAAGTAACTATGTGCTCAGTGAGTTATATACACACACGCGCGCGCGCAAAAACAGGTCAGAATAACATCATTGGCATCACCTGAGCAGGTCTTGAGTATACGTTTAGGTGAAGACGGGGACTGATCTTGTATAGTTGTCATGTGATTGAAAATAATGAGATTCCGTCTGATGACATACACAAAACATATTGCCTTTTATTTAATAAATGAAATGAACCTATTTACACACATACACACCCCATATATATAATCAGTTATACACTGTGGTAGTTGATAAACAGAGTTAGCGAAGCCAACTTTGAATAGGAGGCGGTACTGTTAGAGGTTTTATGTGTATGAAAGCTACAGAAAATGGGGTGCACCTAATGACCAAAATCCCATAGGGCGCCTGTTGAGAGTTTTATGTAGTTAGTGTATGTACGCTAGCTAAGAATGCAATGACCACATTGTCTAGCAGAAGTAGAGCAACTGTAGGTGTGACCTTATGAAGTACATTGAAAGCAACTTCAACCTTCAGATAGTACAATAAAGCTCTCTTTTTTTATTTGTGGCTGTACAGTTGTAGGTATGTGATAGGTGTAGTACTGAGTTTCCATTCTAGGTGTATGAATTTATTACAATTGTTTGTATCTTCTTGTTTTTGTAGGATGCCACATTATTGTCCTTCTGCGTTAGCCAACACCTTTGTTTCTGTTTTTCTGTCCATATGACACCAGCTAGTGTTTTTTTTTTTGGGGGGGGGGGTGTGTTGCAATAGCTGTTCTTGTTTTTAGTGTGGATACTTTCCATACTTAGAGACACAGATTGAGTAGCTAAATGACTGTAAGGCTACAATGTTTCAGTCAAAAGTATGAAATTCTCCAGCTTTGCATGTACATTCACTTAACCATATTTAGTTCATAACACCGTACTGAGGCCACTGACGGATGTTCCACCCCCATATCTCCCTCAAGCTGTAGTCTCCCCTACCTCCCTTCGGCTGTACTTTTCCATATTAGCCGTGAGTTGTGTGTCACATGAATGCTAGTAGTGGTAACCACCTTGAAACATTAATTAGTACATTTTAAATTTTAACTTCAACTTTTTTCTTTGTGGGTCTGAGAGAGATGGCATTCCCAACTTACCTGTTCAGTTCTACAATTAATACATCCTATTAAAAGCATGTTTCTTGTCTTAAAATACCGTAGGTTTGAAAGTATCAGCAGAAGGAAGCCTGTCCTGCCATTTCTGTATGTTGAATTGCCTTTAAATTGATTATTTTGATGGAAATATTTTAACAGAGGAAGTTGTGTCTGTTTAATAGGTAGCATGGAAAGAGTTAAAGACAGAGGCTTTGATAATCCTTTTTAAATGTGTTATGTATGATACTGTCAATTGCTAAGATTATGAGGGTTTTATGGAGAATTGAATGATTATTTAAATGAATCAATGAATGAATTCATACGGAGTATTGGTGGGATGGTACTGACAGGGGAAAACTGAAGTAGTCAGAGAAAATCCTATCCCAATTTCACATATTTGCCACAAATTCCACATACATGAGCCTGAGATTGATGACACAGCCTCTTTGTTAATGTGTCCAGATGTGTGTGGAACATTGGTAAAATGGTGATTATTTGGGAAAATTAATGAAACTAGAAGAAACTGCTGGAGATATATACCATCAGTTATGATTCTGTAATGAAATCCTTGGGGTTGAACCTGAGATTGCAAGGCCCTGTGCTGATAGGCAAACAAAACTGCCAGAGCTGTAGCAAGGCCCAATGAAACTATTGTGTTTTACAATTATGAATGTAGAGTAAAAGATTTTTTCAGAAACATGTTAAATTATGAATGTAGGTGAGATGTGGTCCCATGTGGTGTGACACCATAGCTCTAATTGACTATGAGCATAGACAGTGTCCAAGTTGCTGTCCAGACATAAGACATTTTATACTGGCTAAGTGCACGTACAAGAAAAGTTTAAGAATTAGGTTTCAGAATTGTACTTTTGATATATGTATATGTTTATGCTACTGATATGTACTGTTGGCCTCCCCTTTTTCAGTACTCATGTTGCATTGATGCTTAAAAGTTTGCTCCATTGGGATTAATTATGGTATAAGTCATTTGCAGAATATGTGCTTTTTTTGTGGAGTGCTTAAAATTGCATTAATACTTTCTCTTTTCTGAACAGTTGTTTACATTGAGAGGATCAGTATTAGAGGATGCAATTCCAAACCTGAAGTCATCAAATAGCAACAAAACGTTGAACACCAAGGAAGTGTTGGAGTATGTTGCACCAGAAATGCAGTTGTCATGGTGAGATTTATACTTGAAACTCCGTTTCCTACATGTAGTATGCACCTGCAGTGGATATTGGGCTCTTCCAGTTTGTGAAGCCATATGCAACCTTCATACTTAAACTGTATAACAGCCAACTAGACAGTTCAGGCTATGGTTTCTTGCCATAATGGCAGTACTGAGTGCATATCTATAGTAGAGAGAGTAAAGATAGGTTTGTTTCACATTGTGGTATTCTGAGATGGACACCATGTAGTTTGGTAGATAGGTACCAGGATTTTGGAGAATTCAGATGCTTGCTTGCCTGGGATGTGGAGGTAGTAGGTTCTTGCTGCCATATGTTGACATGAAGTCATCCACATCACTGTGTATGTAACGTGCATGCACATGTGTATGGGGGTGTATTTTTTATATTTAATGTGGTCGCTGTTGTCGCAAAGTTTGGCTGAATCTCTGCAGAGTTTGAAGGAAAAGTGACAAGTAACAGAATTCTGACATAAGTATGAGAGTGTCAGGAGGTTGTTAATGTGTGAGATGTGAGGTTCTGACAGTGATATTAATGTGTGAGATGTGAGGTTCTGACAGTGATATTAATGTGTGAGATGTGAGGTTCTGACAGTGATATTAATGTGTGAGATGTGAGGTTCTGACAGTGATATTAATGAAGATTCAAGGCATCTGGAGTGCTGTACTTTATTAGCTTGTATGTTTTTCAGGTTGTGGATACAGTTCATTAAAAAAAGTGTATGAACAGATGTATATATTAGATTTATGGCACATGATTCACATGAACCAAAGTTATTTGTGTTTAATACTGCTATGCTGTGTCACTTACATTTTTATCTCACATGATTTCAGTTTGAGGTTAGGTGTTGTATCACAGCAGACAGAAGACCAACTTCTGAAACTGGATGAACAAGGGTTGACCACCCATTACAAGGTGGGCATTATGTACTGCAGAGCAGGACAGGCATCTGAAGAAGAGATGTACAATAATGAAGAAGCTGGACCAGCCTTCCACGAGTTCCTCGAAGCAATTGGTCAGCGAGTAAGGCTTAAGAGCTTTGATAAATACAGAGCTGGTCTTGACAACAAGAGTACGTATTAAATTTTGCAGAATGTAGCATGAAATGAATGAACTTGCACTGAGCTTCTATGCTTAATAAAGAAACTTTGGGGGTGAATTGCTGGTATATGCATTGTTCAGAAAGTAACCCACACCAGAACTGGTGTGAATTTTTAAGTTTTTACAAGAAAGGCATAACTTATTTGTTGCATATCTGCCGACAAATTGGAGTGTAATGTTGGTTCTTGATAAGTTTAGTGACATGTTTTTAGCTGCATAGCTTACATAACTGCAAGTGGTATGATGAATTGTGGGTTATGAATTGTGATGGAATTAGCCTGGAAGGGGTTTAAGGTTGTGTTTGTATAGGTATCTAATAAATGTGTCTGTTTCTAGCATTATCTGAATGTATGTCATGATTTAGTGCAGTTCATATGTGAATGATACTGACTAATCTCTGCTCCTCTTTTTTAGCTGATTCTACAGGCCTTTACTCAGTATATTCACAATACCAAGGCTGTGAGATTATGTTTCATGTCTCTACACTTCTTCCATTTACTCCAAACAACCGTCAGCAACTACTACGTAAACGTCACATAGGCAATGATATTGTGACCATAGTCTTCCAAGAGCCTGGTGCTCAGCCATTTACACCAAAGAATATCCGTTCACAGTTCCAGCATGTCTTTATTGTGGTGCGTGCTGTTAACCCTTGTACAGACAACACACAGTATCGGTAAGTAAGACTTGGCCTCATTTCTGTAGTCTTTAGCATTAGAGTAAAATGATTATTGACAGATACTTTTTTAATAGCAGATGTTATTTTCCTTTTCTTAATTAAGCTTCATGCCATGACTCAGATGGTTAGCCTGTCACTGCTGAGGCCAGGGTATGATCCCAGTCTAGTCATCATGGAATCTGTGGTGGACAAAGTGGCAGTAGGACAGATTTTTCTCCTAGTACTTTGGTTTTTTTCCTGTCAGTGTCATTGCAAAAGTCATTCATATTTATTTGTGATGCTTTATAATTGTAGCAGTTAGCAGCACTCCTAAATAGTAACTAATATGCTGTGATTGTATGAGGTAGTTGTGGCACAACTACATGCAGTTGTAACCTTGGCAGAAGACAAATTTGAGCAGTCAGCTTTGGATGTGCGTGCTTGATGCACAGGGAAATATCTCCCAGCATATGCTAGAGAGAAGGCCGGGTGGGCCACAGAACCATCGTAGATGTACAGGCTAAGAGTAAAATCCCCCTCTGGGATTCAGACCCTGGTCAAGCATATCTTATATTGGAGCACTGAAATGGTATGGTCATATTAAATGAATGAGGGAGGGAAGCTCGCAGAAAAGTGAGTTACACTGACCACTATCAAGATAAATATTGTTGTTACATATATATGAGTTTGAGATACATATTGAATCATTTTATGGATAATCAAAATTTTCAAGATGGAGTCTTGGAGAATAATAGATTTCTGTGGAAAATGAAGATGGTGAAACCATGAAGGGAAAGAGCCAAGTTGAAAGTGAAGAAGAAGATTAGATAATGTATGAACAAGGAGGCTTGTTTGAAGACCAGCTTTTTGTATAACATGAAGTTTGTTGTGTCCCCTTTAATTCCAGTATTTTGGTTTTTGTTCCTCACTGTTTTTAAGTGTGATGGTGGTTTGGGTTTAGTGTTGCAGTGAGCAGATCAAAGGAAGTGCCTGTTTTTGGTCCACCAATACATGAGGGAGCAACTTTTCCAAAGTCAAAAGCATTTTCTGAATTTCTGTTAGCCAAAGGTAAGTTAAAAAGGTAGAGTTAAAGTTGAAATTTTGTATACGGTAGTAAAGAAAAACAGTATTGCAGTTAACAGCAAGGTTATCACACATGCACATGTATTGCGGTGTTTGTGTCACTGAGAAGTGTCTGTTAAAATCAGTCTCTCTGCCTCTGTACTGCACTGTTGTTTTTTAATCAACATATTTAGTATTTTAATCTGTTAGTTTTGCTGTGGTTATCTTGCATGAGTAAAGTGTTAAGCAGGTTTATTCACTTAAGTTGTTAGCTTGTGAAATTGGTGTTTTGGCTAAACTGTGATCTTAGTAGCAGCCTAAGACATCTTGAAGAAACGGTTTTTGTGCATATCACAATGACTACTGCGCGTGTGTGTGTGTACTGAAGTATGATGCAAGCAGTAACACTGTAGCTGGACAGTAAGGGTGAATAGACAAGAGAAAATAGGGGCTGGTTGACACAAGCGGAAGAAAATCCCAGAGCAGCAAGGTTGGTAGTGCATTTCCCTTTCACAGGTCACATATGTTACTTGATTGTAAATTTACAGGCTGCAGACCATCTGCATGTAAGCTGATAATTACAGTGAATAAATGTTTTGAATCAGTGACACACGGCACTAACTCACAGTGATGTGGTAAGAACTACCCATTACTGGAGTGAGCATTAATTACTAGGTATAGGTCTTCCAACTCCCATTTTGGTTTTTTATCAACAACTGCATCAGTGACTAGGTGTTACTAGAGAGTACTAGTTTTGTCTGCTCCGTTTAATGTGTTTAATTTTTTATTTATTTTGTTTTACTTTTTTTTTTTTGTTACAGTTGGTAGTAACAGGTGGGTTTTTTCTCTGATGTTTGTATGGTTTGCATTGTTCATAAATTTTATGTTATTATGTTTAGTAATCAATGCGGAAAATGCAGCCCATCGGTCGGAGAAGTTTGCTACTATGGCAACGCGCACACGACAGGAGTACCTGAAAGATCTTGCCAACAACTACACCACAACTACTGTAGTTGATCCAGGACAGAAATTTTGTAAGGCTTCATATGTCTCTCGGTTGTTCATTTCTTACTTTGTGTAAACAATATGGCAGCTAGATACATTTGGCTGTCCTTCACACCATTTTTTGTATTTGGCATGATTTAGTTTTTAAGTATTTTTTATGTAACACCAAAAAGAGAATAAGAGGTGCTTGTTCATCTGTCATATCTTTCATCTACCTCTGAAGATTATCATCACTGGGGTTTGGCACCATGAATTTGGGTAGATACATATCACTATTTCAGAGGAACTTGGTGCTTCTTTCTCCTAGATAGCTCTTGATCCCTGTTCTCACCTACCTTTGCATGTGTGAACTTAGAAGTCAAGAAGACACTGATTGAAGCAGTATTTGTAATAACACGTATTTGTTTGATACCACAGTACTAGGGATTTAGTTTCTGTGACCCACATAACCATCACTTCATGTTGGTTTGCTAATTGCATAAAACCTAGTCAACTTATCGGCCTGATGACATAAGTTGGGGCTTGACCTGCACAGCAAATGGGCATTTGTGCATCACCAGCTTGAAATGTGACAGAACTATAAATGGAGGTCATGATCTCTATGACGCAGATTATTAAGCCATACTGAATTCTATGTAGTACCTTCTTGGCATGTATGGTGGAAAAATAGGCTCCACACTTTTCCTGATTATCAGTGAAGCTTGGCCTCATCTCAGCAGATGTGTGAACTTTTAAGAATAAGTACTGGTCTGCAGAAAATTCTTTGTTAATCCACAAAGTGCCGACTCATGATGCTGAGTTTGATGTGTAGTGTACTTCGAGTACAGCTGTGATTATTGGGCCAGTTTTATTTATACTGTAAATTCTCACCAATTTACTACCATTTTTTAAACTCTTATCCGGATATGAGAGAACTTCTGCCTTTCATTTTCAGGAAGACAGTGCGACAGCTATTGCTGCAAGCAGTTATGTCCTTTGTTTAGAGAGTGTTTAGTGACAAAATAATGTATAGGAGATTGTGGCCTCATTTGCCAAATCTGAACCCATGCAATTTATATTTTTGGGGCATGTAAGAGGTTAAATAATAGTCCTTGCTGTGAAGATATAATGATATTAAAAAAAAACATTCAGGATGCAATGTTTGCATTTTCACAAACTGCATGTGGACATGCAGTAGATCGTGTATTTGCTAGATATGACAACATGTGAGTTGAAGAAAACCATTTCCAGTACTTCGTCAGGTAAATAAAATAAGTGCAATTGTAATATTAACCCCAGTACACTGAACTGAACTAAAACACTTAACTAGATCCTGACTTAGGCATAATTGGAGTAGTAGCAGGTCGTGGCCAACTTCATGGGTTATATAAAATAATGATTATTTATAAATGCATGTCCAAGAGGGAGGGACTATCACCTGAAGACTATGTATACTTCTGTTGAGTATTATCCCCTCGTTTATCTGTTTAAAACAGTAGTGTGTGAAGCTGTGAACTCCATTATTTACTGGTATTTAAATTTTTGAATAAGATTTTACAACATTTTATTACGCGTTGTGCTACGAACTCCTCAATGGACACACAACCTGCTAACCAGTCCTGACAGCCTTCCTGCAGCCACGGCACATTACCAACACGTGTTAATAACACTTCGCAGTCGTCAGCTACTGAAGATGGGCACATGGTTGCCTGAAACATGTTGAGCAACTTGTAAAGGAGAAATAAATGATAACACGAAGTGACATCTAGTTGGTTTCTTTTCCATACAGTCTTAAAGCATTATGTGTTAGGAGCAGTAAAGAGTCAGTTTTGTTGTAATTTTACTGGAAGGAGTAGTTGTTAACTTAATCACATATTTCTATGTTAGTTTTGTGGCTGTTGCAGCTATAATGTCGTTTAGTAGCAAGAAGAAGGAACGTGTCAGACCCCGTTTTCTCCCAGATGCACTGCAGAGAGGTGCTATATCATGGCAGGTGGTGCTTGATGATAGTGGACAGGCAGCACTGGTTGACTGTTACCTTGGTATTTCAACAGACACGTTAGTTCTTATTGAGGAGCGGACACGTGAAATTGTTTTCGTCATGCCTTGCAAAGCTATTTTGGGATGGTCCACACAAACAAACAGGTATGAAGTGATCGATTTACAGAATTCTGAGACCGCTGTACAGCTTTTATATTAGTATGCAGTTTGACATATTGATATTGACATGTCACATCAAATGGGGGAAGGTCTGTGGCCATAAAAACTGTGTGTAACCACTTAAAAAAAAAGCGCAGTGGTATCACCAACTGTAACATCTAAAAGCCTTGCATTTTTTCTATAGTACTTGAAAGTTGAGTTACTTTTCAGATACAATGAGACTTTGTATTGTTCTGATTTAATTTTTTCACATGATATTTTGTTTCTGTGGTCCCAGTGAAGTACAGTTAATCTAATATATTCCCTGTAAGTGCTTTTCTCACAGATAACTTTAGCCTTTCGTAATGTACTGAAAGTGTTGCACTGTACTGTGATTCTATACAAGAAATAAAGAAGGAAAGAAGGTGCTGTATAAGTCATGTCAGGTCTGTCGTTCTACCTGGGGCAATAATTGAAGCAATTATGGAGTCTGGCAGTGCAGTGGCAGAAACAGCATTCTTCTGCTACACATTGTATCTACCTGCCTCTGTGATTACTTCATTTATCATCATAAAATATTTTATGTTCACATGTACTCCTGCACTTCATTAACTGTAAAGACTATGAAGCACTTTAATAAACACCACTCATTCAAGCGCTGACGTAGTTCCACCCACACAGATTTCATGTGTTCACTCTGAACTGGATGGATATACAAGCAGGAAAATGACGTGATATAATACCAGGCTTTTATCTGTCTTGGTTTGGAAGAAAGATTTTTACCTTATTCTGTTCAAGCCTGCGAGTGTACCACCACCAAGGAGAATGCACAACCATTAACATGCGTGATGGTGACCGTGATGAGCTGATGGAAATTGTTGTTCGCCTTCGAGCTGTTACTGCAGGTTGTGTGGCACAAGAACTTACTTTGCGAAGAAATTCCATGGGGCAATTGGGATTCCATGTTCAACCAGATGGAGTAGTGACTCAGGTTGAAAGTCTTGGCTTAGCTTGGCAAGCAGGTCTTCGTCATGGTGCAAGGCTGGTTGAGGTGAGTTCGCACTCACGAATGTTCCTTCTTATCTGTGTTACGTAATGTGCTTGATGTTACTGTCTGACTGCTGACTGACTGACGGACAGACATACATATTGTGCTTGGTAATGCTTAGTGAGTGAGTGAGACATTGAGTCAGTTACAGTTGGGTTGTGTGGTTACTGGGTTTCCATTGTTGTGATAGAGCTAGAGATACGAGACATTTGTGACAGAGTGACTGACTGTTAAACCACACCTTGATTTCCATGTTTCCAATAGAGTTTGGTTAGTGTGTGATGTCACAAGCCTGGTTTTCATGATTGGTGCATGTCTGTAATTATAGCAGAGTTTGGTGTGTGATAGAACTGCCAGATTTGACAGGATACAGCAGGGATTGGTTTGTGAGTGATGTCATGACATTGAAGAAAGTGAAAGTGTTGTTGTAAGGAGTTCAGTTATTATGAAGCAAGAAATGATCAGTGAAAGATGCCGTAGATTAGGAAGTGAATGTCGTGTTACCCTCTCATACAGTGGGGAAGGTTGTAATTCTGGAGTGCAGTGTTTGAGCGTTGTACTGCTGAGACTAATGTTACAGGGGATGGAAATTTTGCCCAGCTGCTATGGGAATATAGTGACCCTTACAGAGATATTTGTTTCCAAAATGGGATGTGGAAAGTGCTGAAAGTTAGGTGTGTTATTATTGGTTTTCCTTTTTATTAATGTGATTGAGGTACAGCTGATGCCTTAAGCATTAGTCTTGTGAAACGGATTTATGTCAGTTTATTTTGTGCTATAGTCCAGCCATAACTTGGCAGAAGTTGTGGCACAAATATATGTAAATATTTCAACTCTTCTGCTGACAACCTGTTTTTGTTTTCAGATTTGCAAAGTGGCAGTGTCAACATTATCTCATGACCAGATGGTGGACCTTCTAAAAACATCCATGATGGTAACTGTTACTGTAATTCCTCCATTGCCAGACGGTTCTCCAAGAAGGTAGGTGTGTTAATTCTGAAGGTGTTCGTAAAGAGGACATTGTAGAGAGAGATTTTGATCATGTATGTGTATGAGTGCCAATGTTTTCCCTGTCCCATCCGTATTTATTTCCAACTACCAGTTAGTTTGGGTAAAAATATAAGAGAAAGGACACTAAAGGTAAGATGCAGTGCTGTCTTTGTGCTGGCTGTGGAGGTATATGGGGGAACAGTTGTATAAGTGCTTGTCTGGATGCTGCTTTTTACGTATGTGAAAATAGAACAACGGCATGTGTTGCTTTTACATCATTTGTTCATTCTGTCCATTATTATATATTAAAAGTCTGGTAGCACCAACAAATGCTCAGTTCTAAAATCTATGTTAGATTGTAGTATTGTGCATTTGTTGATGTTACTAGAGTTTAACACTGACATTATGTTGTTCATGTATGTAACATACTAGAAGTTCAGGATGCTGGAGCTAACAGGTGTGCACTAAATTTTTAAAGTTTTTTTTGTAAATGACTTCCAGCAATGGAGGAAAGAGGAAAGGTATGATGTCAGAAAGCTGTCAGCAGAGATTGTTTTGGGTTAACATGTTGTACAATACACATAAGTTCAGAATAAAAATTAAACGATGCAAATGACTTTGTGCATCCCTCTTTTATACTACATAATGACAGACTTACAAAATCTGTCATAAGTTTGTTACTTCTCTATAACTCTTGAATCATTTAACTGATTTTTACTAAACTTGGTGTGAACATTACACCATTTTAGGTCATTCCACCTCTATACTTATGCACTGCCATACAAGTAGTGACACCAAGAATATACTTATTCCTATTTCTGAGCTGCAAGTGACTTAGTACCATGTAATATAACACCCTAAATTTGGGTGTGGTAATGCTTGTAGGTGGAGCCGGCATGTGTTGAAAATGCTTACTGTATTATAGTAATGTATATAAAATGTTGAAAGGATAAATGGGAGAAGGTGTCCCATTAAGTGTACATAATTGTAAGCTCAGATGGAAAACTGTCCCCCACAGTGGGCATTTAAACTGAAATGTGTTCTGGTCATACCAGAAAGGTGGTGGCTTTTGAAAGGCCATACAGTAGAGGTTAACACAGCTTGAGGCATACAGTAATTGTGTGTATATGAAGCAAATGCATTTTATTACCATACAGGGGCTGCACATTACAAAACTGCCGATACACATTGAATAACTATGAAGGTGACTATGAGAATGTGTCTGGTGGAGGGGGGGATGAAAAGTTGGGCCGTAATGCAGCAGCTGCTGTACCAGGAAAACACAGACGTCTGTATGAGAGAAGTTTCTCTCCTCCTCGATCATCGAACAGTTCCGGCTATGGGACAGGATCTAGCAGCAAATCGTTTGCTGATCCACGCTTTCCAGCCAATTCTGAGGTTTGTATGAGAGAGCTTTTATTAACCCCTTCTCAATAGCTGTGTTGGCACATGCACATAGGAAAACAACTCTAGAAATTCATTTCATATCTTCAGACAACAAAGAAATTTACTGCATTTGTAAGACATGCGACATAATGTCTGTTTTATTTTCAACACAATGCTGTTTATTTCATAGTTTAATTTTTTTATGTTCAAATAATACCTCTTCATTAGCCACGTGCTAAAACTTTATACCCACCCGTGAATGGTAGACTTTGAAGTAGAAACAAAATATTGTGCTTGAGTGGCTTATTGTTAACACGTGATCACCACAGCAGGCACGACCATCGGTGCAGAACTTTTGCCTAACTTCCCTAACAGTGACTTGTGTCTGTTGCAGACTGTTGACCTTACTGCAACAGAGAACCATGTGTGAGATTAGTATATGTCTTGCTACCTTGTGTGACTTAACCAGCATGCACTGCATGTTTTCATTAGACTAGGACTTTGTTTTTTGGAAATGAGAATATAAAGATCTGTTCTTCACTCCTACTAATGGTGGTGTGGGTCAGCTGCTCTGATTTGATCTGCTGCCTGTGCAGAGAGAAGTTTGGTTTACACTAGTCCTTCAGTCTCACTATTGTATAATTTTGGAAATTGAATGCAGTTGATAAAAGATGTCCTCTTGTCTTTCCCAGGGTACAATGACTAGTTCATCTAGTGGTCATTCCAGTGATGATCGATGGTACGAACTTCTGGAACAGCCTGATCCTGATATGTCGGTGATGGTCCATGAATCCCCGCCTCCTCCTCCTCTCCCTGCCAGACTTGGTTCAGGCGGCAGCAGTGCCTTTCAGCAAGTGCCTCCCAAACAGTCCCAGCATGGCAGCAAGGTGCCATTGCAGGCAACTCATTCCTTGCCACTCAGTGCATCAGCAAATTACTCTCTTCCCCCCACTGCACCACCAAGGTACAATACAGGTGGTGAATATGAGTCACCAACACACCATGATTTCAAGCTTGGGGAGAAAGTGACCTGTCTCAAAACATCTATGGGGGAAGCAAGACCTCTTCCTTTGCCTAGACCTGCACTAGACTACCTCACAACTAGAACACCAAAGGTAAGGCAAGTTTAACTATGTGGGGCTGTGATTACTGCTTGAACATTAAAAGGCTCTATATTTTGTCAGCACATTGTATTTAAGTAATGCACATAGTCTGATCAGAAATTCATGTTATCGTGTTTTGTTTAATGTTACCATTTGTGGTCTGGATGGCTACCTTCCACTCATTGTCATGGGCATGTAGACCACAGCAAATCTCTGCTGCTGTGGAAACCCCATGTCTGATATCTGACCAGAAGTTTCTGGTTATGATTGGGTGGGGCTGTAACAGTAGTGGAAGTATGATGGCATACTCTCAGATCCAAATCAGAAACTTTATTGATTTTTGCCAACTTGTTGAAAATATATTTAATCGCAGTGAGATTTTCCTTGATATATCAGAAGTTCTGTGTACTGAATTTAATGCTGTAGCGTGTGAGTTAACAGATAGCATCAACCTGTGAGTTCTTATCATTTTATTTATTATTTTACAGATTTCTGATTATTCTGGCCACCCGCATGCTGGTGTTGAGATGGTGAAATCATCCAGTTTGCCACCTGATTGTGTCACTCTTCGAGGACTAGCTGTTGGTGATGGACACTCAACTGACACCAGTTCTACCAGTGAGCGGCTTTTTGGTGCACCCAGTGAAGGTAATATCGCCAGTTCCTATGTAAAACACAATACATTGTTTGTGCAGTTTACATTTAAGGAAATAATAATAGGTTATTTATAAAAGTGAAAAACTGATGTGTCTGGGGCTTGTAGCATGGATGGGGGAGCTGAATAAACGTAATACTGTAAATAGGCCACACCCCCGTTTGCAACAAGTAGAAAATACTGAGAAGTTTATAATAATGTGTAGAAGAATTGAAGTGTACATGTTTGGTGTAAACATAAGCAGTTTGCATTATCATGAAATTCAGTGTGGTGTTTTTCATTCATTTTTCCTACCTCATAGTTTCAATGATCTGACATCCTGCTGCATGGAGACACTTGTTTTTTTCAATATGCAGGTTGTCTGTTTCAAAATGAATACCATCCATCCCGTTTGGTATCACACATACAAACAGCCATTCATCAGATATACCCAATCCTTCACACACACACACACACACACACACATTCCAGAGCAAATGTATTTTCTACCAGCAGCCCCTCTCCCCCCCCTTCTCCCCCTTTCCTCGCTTGAATTATTGTCAATTTTTTTGCCGTCTGTGCATGGTTATGACCTCGTGTTTGGCAGATCATGTGCACACTGCATCACAGACACTAATATGTGATGACAGCATAGTGCTTGCTTCTTCACTGCAGTCTGCACTTGTATATGTGAAATGGAGTGGAAGTTGTGAAAATTATGAGTAAGTTTGTTCTTGGAATGTAAGGGGTTTTTAACCTCATAATGAATGAGCCACACTATTACCAACCTCATCATAAACTTTTAACATTGCCAGCAGTGAATTTGAATGACATAAAATTATCATATTTCTGAATTCCATATTTAATACAGGGGAATCTAATTTGGACATTCTTAAACTGCTATCAAGTGTAACTGTTGATAAATGTATTTTATAGATGAGCTATCTGCTGGGAGCAGTAATGTGTCCCCTCGCCTCCGTCGATCTACGAAACACATTCAGAGCAATGGTATTGCTGGTGGTGGGTCTCTAACTCCGACCAGTGGTAGCAGCAGAAACCAAAGCCCTCGTCTAAGGGACACTGGTGAAGCTAGATTAAGGCCTGGGGTTACACCTCGCAATTCATCCAATCGGAACAGTGCAAACTTAACAGGCAGCACATTGCAAGAAGATCTGATGAGGCTTATAAATCCAGATTACATGGCAGAAAGAGATGAGAAGGCTAACAAGGTGGGTTCTTATGAAATGGTTTTGTAGTGCTGATAAAGTTTTACTGTGGTACTGTCACTCTGATTCATTGAAACTCATATCATTTACCTTCCCGGATGAACGAGAAAACTGTGTCCCATAAAATGTACACCCATTTTGTCTGAACAGGAACACACAGTCGCATAGTGGGCATTTAAATTGAACATTGCTCTGGCCGCAGCACAAACTGAACATTTTAAAGGTCATATGTTAAAGGTCCATGTGAAATGCAGGTATGATACAGGCAGCCCTCATTCAACTTTGTCCTAAACAACATCGTGATCTAAGATTGAAAAGTTTTAGTGTTAAAATATTCAGGGTTTTTTTGCCAGGGTTCATTAACATTTTAATTGCTGGGAGCTGGCAGGATCTGTAGTGGACAGACTATTGATTATTTTAATTAATTCTTGTAGGAAAATTGCTCTGTTCACTGTTGTTTTAGTGTATATTGTGTCAGGAATGTGACTCCAACATTAACAAGGAGTTGGTGTGTATGCCAGCACAGCATATTGACGTCTTTACACACACTCTGTTCATAGACTAAATATATATTCCTAAGTTCTCAGTACATATATAATATGTGCTTAATAATTATTAAGGAATAATGTATGGAAGTCTTAAAAATATTTTTATATTATCCCATCACATATCTCAACACTTATAATTATTTATTATAAAATATTTATAGTAATGTGTGGGCTCAGTCAGTATAGCGACTGACTAATGGGCTGGACGGTCCGGGATTGAATCCCGGTGGGGATGAGATTTACTGCCCGTCCAGACCGGCCCTGGGGCCCACTCAGCCTCCTGTAAAATGGGTACTGGGTCTTTTCCGGGGGTAAAGTGCGGCCGGGGCGTGCTGCTGACCACTCACCCCCTTCTAGTGCTGCGGTCATGGAAAAGTAGAGCTCTACTCTCTACCCACCGTCTGGGCCACACCGGGCCTGTAACGGGATCACTTTACCTTTTTTTTTTTTTTTTTTTTATTATTTTTTTTTTTTTGCTTGTGTTTTTTTTTATTGTCGTGAAAATTGAAATC
>Ga0131853_10007901_pt1 | contig 19315 bp, 11 predicted proteins | sample TergutLab28metaG_FD_92764 | JGI IMG/M metagenome (GOLD analysis project Ga0131853, IMG submission 92764) | Labiotermes labralis P1 segment gut microbial communities from Petit-Saut dam, French Guiana - Lab288 P1 (version 2) (version 2) | ecosystem: Host-associated > Arthropoda: Insects >...
TGGCCCAGGATAGAGACAGGTGGCGGACGCTTGTGAGTGCGGTAATGAACCTTCGGGTTCCATGAAATGCGGGGAATTTCTTGACTAGCTGCAAACCAGTTAGCTTCTGAAGAAGGACTCTGCACCACGGAGTAAGTAAGTAAGTAAGTAATTATGTATCAAGTTGGTCATTTATCCCGAGTTGTATCAGGTTGCACGGTCAGCAAAACATAAAAAAAATTTAAAAACATTTACAGACCCATAGAGAGAGGGTACTTCATGTGAAGCAGAAGCTTTGCACAATACGTAGCCGAGGAATTCTTCGAAGAACGATAGAAACACAACAAAAAGCAGAGGTCATAACAGTCCTAAGATACGAAATTCGCACGCCAGCGTATAGTGCACTCTCCACGACATAACGTTATGCTGTAAGTTTAAATGTCTTGGAAAACACGATGCGGACGGACAGTTAGTCATACGCGTCTCCATTTTAAGTTCGTTTTCTAAACTTTGTGACAAGAACATTTGCAAATGTAATGAGACCGTGTGTGTTGTGAGTACAGAAACTCATATTCCACGCTGTAGAAAATAACAACACCGCCGTACCCTCCTGCAGTGACACCATGCTGCTTCAACAGTGTTAATTAGTGCGACCTGCTCGTCAGCTGTTTCTTGACCGCGTCTCACGTAGAGCAGCGAACTTTCGTTATTATCACGAGACAATGGAAACAGATAAACACGGGCCAAAGTTTTTAGTACGACTAAAATATTTCATTAAGTGTCATTCCAAATGGGATATTCTCTTAAAGTTGTAAAAGCTCGACGTTCCTGTAGGACTAAGTGGAAGCCAAGAAAGGGAAGGGACTTTCTCTCTCTCCCTCTTTTCTATCTCAGAAAGTTTTGTTTAAGCCAAATGTAAAACACAAGGATGCTCCACTATTAGTCGCACACATCGTGAGTGTGAAACAGTGCGGTTTAAATATGTACGAGCATGCTGTTACATTGTGTTGCAATAAACTGCGGAGAGATTAAACAACAAAGAGCTGGAGAAAAAAGGAGGTAGAATAATCAACGTAAAAGTAGTGTTTATCTGGAATTATTAGTGTCGAAAGTTGCGATTAACTTGAGTGGAATATGCACCATGTAATGAGGATACAACTATTTTATTTTTTTGAAGTTTTGCTGACCGTTTATCTCAGTATATTTATCTCAGTATTTGACCAACTTGATGCACAAAATTTGTTTCACAATAAGTTTTATTTCATGCCTCTACATGTTTCGAGCACATGTGCTCGAAACATGTAGAGGCATGAAACAAAACTTATTGTGAAACAAATTTTGTGCATCAAGTTGGTCAAATACTGAGATAAATAACACATACAGTAATTAACAGAGATTTAGGTCGAAAACCTCGCAGAAAACACATATTTGGAGACGTAAATGAGGAGACTACAATATTGAACACAATCTTGGCAGTTCAGGTTGGATGTGGGTGTATGAACTCTGTTAATCCCTTAAACGCCGGGTTAAATCCCATCTGTAAGTTCCAGATCGCCGAATTATTCTGCGGGGTATTTAAATTTTGCGCATGCTTTTCGAAACAACTGACTAAGTGTTTACACACAAATATGACACAGGACGCCTTTCATGACTGATTCAGTGTTGAGACATTGTGCAGACATTAAAAAGAGAGGGCTGTCAATGTTGCCAAAGGAGGTCACCAAATAGTACATGTTAAAATTGCTGGCATTATAGGGAACTCACCATATTCTCTACGTTAGTATGCTAAGGGTTAAATGTCTCAGGTTTCGGTCACATATGGCTTTCCACTTCGTGTATAAAAACCAACAATCTGAGTTAAACATATGAACGGAGTTTGGAACAACTTCATAAAATGAATGCATTCTTGATCATCTGTAACATAAGCAACTCTTCAAGTTACATTATTTGCCATAGCATTATGTCACTTAGATATAACTGGAATTTGTTCAGGTTGCCGGCAGTGTGGTTACCGCGACTGGGGTAAATCGTGGTGTTGTTATGCCCACTCAGCTATTATCATCACATAGGCGACGACCACTTCCTTCCACATTCTTCGTGCTTTGACTTACAATAGCAATTTTGGTGAATTAATTGGCAGATTAAGTAACGCCTCCTGCACAGAACATTTATGCAGTTGATAACGTCTGGAATTAGTTACAATGAATGTTGCATTACTACAACTTGTTACAGCCGTCTGACAGAAATATAACATTCTGAGAACACAGCCTGTCAGTGACTTGCTCTGCCAGAGTCCTCGGATACAAAAGGGGAGAAAGCCACGGGGTTGGGCCCACTAGACAAAGCTAATTTCCATCAGATGGGATATGGATCCAGGTTGATACAAACCCACCACTGCCACGCGTGCTGTTCCTCGTCTTCATCTTGGGGATGCTGGGGCGGGAGCCACTACATACTATACCCCCGGGGAGACGTAAAGAAGAAGGGCGGCGCAATTTATGGGTACCTCGTGGAAACGACGCTTTTTTTGAGACAGCAGGCACTCAGCTTGAAACGGGAATATTGTCCGCCTATCTTCAGTAATGGTACCTGTGGCCTGGGGTCAACCAGCCGTTGGCTATCGGGGAAAATGTAAGGAACTGTATCAGTGACATGCTTTGCATTTAGTGTCCTGAGGGATGCCGTATGACACTGCAGTTGCGGGCTTTACATTTGCCGCAAGCGCGCACCAAACATCGCGGTTCGTGTTTAAAACAGAGTGTGTAATTCGGGAGGTACCTGATCAGAACCACCGCCAGAATATAAAATCCTGCCGTGTGATTGATACTTCCAGTAGCAAACAACGCTACTTGATCTGCATCCTGCCACTGACACAACTGTACCATGTAAAACACAAACTCGTTTTTGGTTACTAGGGCAAAGCCCGTGGCAAATTCAACGAGATTATAAGAGACAAAGGAGTTTTGGTTTAATTCCTGGCAGCGGCAAGAGATTTTTCTTTCCTTGAAAACCTCCAGACCGCTTTTGGCGCCAACCTAATCACGTATTTCATGGGTACCGGCGGCTCCTTTGCCGAAAGTAAGGTGCTCTGGAGGCAAACTGACCACTGCCCTGCATCTGGCGCAGAGGTTACGAATGAGTGGCACCTCCACTTCGTCATACTCCTTCATTGCTGGCACAGGGGTAACTTTACATTTCATTACTTAATACAGTAAACAACAAATACAGAACAAGGCCACAAAATAAACATAACTAATTAACTGTAGTACTGTTTACATATTCAATACAGTCCAATTACAGTATTTAATTATAAACACCAACACAAATAACCACGTAAGAGGGACAGCAATTACGCACGGACACACAGAGTGGCCGTCACGTTCAGCCACACGGCCAAGATACACAGACCGGCTATTATAGTAAAACAGGGCACAGTGAAATGTACTGTCGTGTAGCTCACAATGATCGCTCGAAGCATTATACAGCATAGATATTTAGCGACAGTTCAGGTTGAGTCTTCTAGCAGACTCAAACCAACTGGTTTAAGTGTACACAAATTGTTATGCAAAGCCAACTAAAACGGGTCGACGAAGACTCTAGTCTCCGGAATATGACAGCCTGTGGGTTGGTAACAAATTCAGTAATAACTGCACAGCTTGCAGCCTGAATATGGACGCAGCAAACTCTTCCTAAACGTCGGCATTTGTTCGCCGATCAAGAGGACTTCAGAAAAGACCTGGATCTTCAGGAGAGCTGTGAGAACCTAAAATCGGCATGTGGGAAGACGGCCATGTCTTGGGAGCAGGTAGGAATTTTAAAAGAGGAATTTCTCTTCCTCTTCAGCAATGCACATGCCCCAAAAAGTTGCATGGTTGCAGCACTATGACAACATCGCTCAAAGTGCACAGCTGTGCAGCCTCTTTAAATGCACTCTAGAGCACCTGCAGCACTTCATCTACCGTACACGAAAGCATTCTAGTCGGTGCTTGCTTCGCAACCAGCCATAGTCTATGAAAACTTGCTTGTTGCAAACTCAGAGTGAGATACCCAAGTTTCAAACCCATATAGCACAATTCACTTCGGAATGCTATTTAATATAATATTCATAAAACAATAAAATGTATTGTAGGCAATTGGCTTGTGTGTGAGAGCGAACAGGTTACCATAGGATCAAAACGGCATATTTTTAATTACATTTCCTATCACTGGATAAAATACTCGAGGTACTGCGGAATGTTACGTCGGAATAACCATAACTAGAATCATCGCAGGTTTAAAAAAATAAAATTGTAATATGTAAAAGTATTCGAAGCAAGAACGTGGCGCATTGCTCGCATATTTTCAATAAATTGATTTTCCTACACATACAACGAAAAACACACAAAACACAACGGCTCAGTGTGTGCCCTCCTGTTTCACGGTTGGAATTCCTGTAAGCGAATCTTTTTTAATGAAAACACACATATTAACACTTTCCGTGCCAGAAGCCAGATAAAATGTCGCTACTACAGGGTCACCGTTCCTGTGAGTGTGTAGACGTCACTTCACTGACACTAGGTTCACTTCGTGTGTCAAAGGCACAATGCACATGAAATAAAGCGAAATGTCAACTTGATGCAACAATGTAATTTATTGACGTTTTCTTAGCTCGACATGTTTCGGGCGCATACGCCGATCATCAGGAGCAATAGATGTTAAGTTGCAGCATATGCCGCAAGGCACCATCCGCACCGTACACACGACCTACGCAGCGGCTCTCAAGACCATCGCCCTTCCAAAAACCGGTGCAGAAAACCATATGCTGCAACTTAACATCTATTGCTCCTGATGATCGGCATATGCGCCCGAAACATGTCGAGCTAAGAAAACTTCAATAAATTACATTGTTGCATCAAGTTGGCATTTCACTTCATTTCATGATGAAGATGCACGGTCAAACAACCCGCATAATGCACAATTTCCGTAAATACATAACGTAACACGAATGACTGTGATTCACAATCATAAATGTTGTATTGAGTAAAGCGTGAATCCGCCACTGACATAACATGAAAATGAAAGACGTGGTTCTTACTGGAGAAGAGGGAGGGATACATTCCATATATACCATCCGGAAAGAAAGCGATTGCCAACCATATCGTTTTGCATTTTGATATGGTGGGCGAAAAAAAAGACGGGAAACGGGAGATAGGAGAGATGTACTTCTGGGAGAAGAGGGCGGAGATGGGGGACAGAGTGCAAAATGAAGCAAGTACACCCTCAATTTTATTCCCCACCTTCGTGTTGTGGGTATAGATATTAGGTGGGGAAGGATGACCAAGTTTGTGGTTATCTTCAGGATTTGGCTATTACGAAAGTAACTGCACCGAATTCACAAAAGCAATAATAAAAACCAATTCTGGCTTGAATAATATTATAAGATCTTACGTAGACCCAAAATGTCAATAAGAACTTTTGAGAAACATTTCCACATTCGTGTAAAAATAGGAATAAACAGTTCAACATCCCTTGTTTGGCAGATTTAAGTATAGAACCCTCGATAGACAATAATTTGGAATGGTACGAGCAGAAAACCATGCAGAGTCAAATGACTCCATCCTTCTTACCACCACAACAATATACCCCAGTGTGAGAAAATACAGGGGAAATATTTATGACATACAAGTGGACGTAAAAAAAGCGCAAGGTCTGTAATTGTGTACAAGAAAATTGGCATATTTGAAAGAAACGTATTGAGGAGCACATATGGCCCAACAAAGGGAAATGGAGAATGGCAAATTCGGTACAATCACGAATAGTACCAATTATATAACGAGCCAGAAATCATTCCAAAAATTAAAGCTACAAGTTTTTTTATCTCAGTATTTAACCAACTTGATGTACAAAAGTTGTTTCACAATAAGTTTTATTTCATGCCTCTACATGTCTCGAGCACACCTATAGGTGTGATGTTACCCGAGGCTATGTAATGCAATTTTGACCTCCTGATGATGAGCAGATGTGCTCGAAACATGTAGAGGCATGAAATAAAACTTATTGTAAAACAACTTTTGTACATCAAGTTGGTTAAATACTGAGATAAATATACTGAGATGCACGGTTAGCAAAACGTCAAAAAATATAAGGCTACAAGGTTTAGGTGGCTGGGACACGTATTTAGAACAGATGAATTGTACCCTTGAAGAAAATCAACACTCACAAATCCAGACGGTACAAGGAAGGTAGGACCAAACCCTATAAGAAATATGGAGAGTTCTGAAGAAGACCTTAAAAGACGTGGAGTTAACGACTGCAAAACCAAGACAGGGAACAGAATGGACTGAAGAAGCGAGGTTGGGGCGGTCAAGGATGGAACCAGTTTCTAGTACCAGTATGACGATGATGTCTGTCCAACGACGATTCATTGTAAAATACTATTATTTTCATATACATAATAATTCCAAAAAACAAATTAACTACTATGTCATACCACGAATTGTATCGGTTATCCTCAGGAACCTACTACTTCATTCACTTCATCACACATCATAACATAATGCAAACAATGGAGATCTTTTATAGTTTCTTAGGATACAATGAGGCACACTTTCTGTGATTGCTTCCACCTGCAGGCGGAAAGACAGACAGTCGTTATTTGAAATGTTTCGTGTTCCAGAAAATTGGCAGTGTTGGAAGACAACACTCCAGTGACAACCAAGGCACTTCATTTCTCTCATTGGTGAGCACTACCAGACAAGTATTGATCCAGTAGCACAACTGCTTCTTATTTTAAGTGATGTCGAAATTGATCGTTGTTTTGGTTAGTACGTTGGTAGTCAGTCTGTAGGCATGGGTGTTGCAGTATGAAATAGAGCTACAGTACGGAAGTGATGTGATAGTCTTACCCCACCCTAAACTCACCCCCTTTCTGTTCTTCATTCCATATCCCCCTCCACACACACACACGCACACACACACAAATACACACTAACCACCCATCCATTGAATTTTTAGTTTTATGGCCTGTTCGCGAATTTCGCTGTAGCTACTAACGTTGCCTCACAAGCATCGAGTTCATAAAATTTCATACTATCTGGAGTCAGTAACGGAGAAGATTATTGGGCGAGAAGCATTGTTCTCTCTCATATTTCACCCCCCAATTCATTGGTTACAAACTTCACCACAGAGAAGCCCGCAACACTGTGTTCAATACAAATCGTGTATCAAAATTAATATCCGAGTCTGCATCAGAGTTACCTTACACCAGAAATCATTCATACTAAATATGTGTTTATATTTAACCATTCAAAATGTTTGATTAAAACCACGCGGTAAATACTCTGCACTACTATTGTAGCCGGATACTACAGAAATAATCACAGAGCTTGGCTCTTAGAAGGCAGCGGGGAGCTACCACACAAACTGAAAACAGCACAGTCTTGTACTGTAACAGGAGCCTGGAGAAAACTGCATATAGACATGCTTCATGATTTCCATTCCCAATCAAACATGATCAGAGTCATCAATGACAAAACTCAATGTCTTTCTGAAGTCTTAATAATAATAATAATAATAATAACAATTTTCATATTTTACGGAAGTGGGTCTCAACAATTTCACACTTTAGGTCCTCTGGCCTGTTCCATGCTAAACTAATTCTCAAAAAATTTAATCCAGCAGAATAATAACCAACTAGATGCAACGTATTATGTTATTGTACTTCTTATATGCTCAACATGTTTCGGGCACTACTATGCCCATCATCAGGAGCTCACGACTATGTTGTTGATTACCGTATTGGTCGTTTCGTTCTTGGTTTGCTGTAGGTTCGAGGTTAGGTACGGGTAGGCTGGAGTAGTGTCCGGGCTGACTTAGCCTGCAGCCCGGACACTACTCCAGCCTACCCGCACCTAACCTCCAACCTACAGAAAACCAAGACCGAAACGACCAATGTGGTAATCAACATTATAGTTGCGAGTTCCTGATGATGGACATAGTCGTGCCCGAAACATGTTGAGCCTATAAGAACTACAATAAAATAATAAGTGGCAACTAGTTGGTTTTTATTCTTCGGTTATCACAATGATGCATGGTCCAATAAACATCAGATTTAATCCTGTTGACATTTGGTTGGAATCCGTATGATATTTCCTAGGAACTGTTATTTACTAGAAATCCTGCAGACATTTGGTAGGAATCCTGCTGCTCTTTGGTAAGCATCCTGCTTATATTTGGTAGGAATCCTTAAGTAGGAAATCGTCCTGAAGTAAAGCTTCTATTCGCAAAGGAAAAAAAATACTGCAAGAATTCAACATAATGTGAATAATGCTTCGAGCGGGATTAGAAACCGCGACACTAGTTTTTAGATCATTTCATTGATTGCAATGAATCCGCGACCTCCAGGATATAAATCAAGGAATTACAAAGTTACAATGTTTAGGTTTACAACAAATTATACGAAAAGACTTCATTAATGTGCACCCCTATGATAATTCTGTCCGCAGGGAATATTTCTATAAATACGAGATCAAGAGACACAAGTCACTTTTTTCACTAGAAGTAAATTTAACGCAGTGGATAATAGGAATTCAGAAACGCCACAACAAGGATGGAAGAAGGGATCCTTTTATTTCGGAATCCTATAGAGCAGCACGAAGTATCAAGCCATATTTCTCCTAGAAACACAACATGTCGGCAGAGAATGGCTCTCTCTGGGTTGTATTGTCGCCCCCCATTTTCTTTTGCGAAAGTAGTGACTTCCGTGCGAGTCCCTAGTGAGGGGCGCACCAAGATCTCATCTTGTTTCAGCATGTGGTTGCTTTCTTCAAAGCTCCTCGCAGGGCTAGCACCCCAATTGTAGGCTCCAACGAATATGTTGACGGAAAAGCGATGGAAGGAACGTATCAAAATCATCATCCTCAGTTCGAATCTGGGGGCCATGAACGGTAAAATTCTACGAACGATACCACGATGTGACACCGTGTACTTTTGCAGATATCTGGCGACATTTAAAAGAGAAATTCCACTCTATTTTCGATGTAATTTGTAACCTGTACACAGGGACAGTAAAACGAAGGTAACGAGTTCTTTAGATAAGTTGGTAACCGTCAAACTACACGGCGTCACGTTCCGGAATACAGTAAGCTTCACAGCCACCACAGTGAGAACCGAAAAGTTCATAAAGAACAGTTCTAGTTGACCTAAATAACTTCAAGGCGTACAATCCTTCAGCAGAGGCATACGTCCTTCCATCCCTCCAACAACACATCCAGTGTCTATCCGTTTGTACCAACCACGGATCAAATTACCTACAACTTGGACTGCTGTACGGATAAACATAAATCCTCCTCCCCATTCGTAAGGTAAGGGGTTTCAGTCCAGGCCCTAATCTTCGCTTACGGCCGTTTAACAATGTCATGCGAATTACGAAGTTCTCGTAGCGTCGAATAAAATTAGTGCGCGGCGAGAAATGTCGGTCAGTCTGTGTCGTGTGGCTCTGATCACGATTAAGGGGGGGGGGGGAGGCTCGGACAATAATCGTGGCCAGTATACTGGGCAACACTGCGCACTCATACAGACATGACGACGCGACCAAAGCAGCCATCAGACCACTGCTCCTTATGCTTGTTTTCATCGGAAGACACATAAGATGCGTGAGGTATATAACGCAGGTACAATTTTATTACATGTCTTCTTCGTGGACGCCTCCCCCCCCCCTCCAGTGACGCTATCGATGATAAGATCCATCCAGTCGCATATGGATACGATGTATATATGTCGGGCGTTTCGAATGGGTATCCATTTCCGTAGAAAGGACATAAAATATCGTCATATATATTTTTTAGTAGGGGTGCGACTATGAGAAATTTTGCAGAACTGATGGTGCACCAAATTAGGGTATGCAGCCCCCTTTATTGTCCCGTATAAAGTGACATCATGCGGCATGACGCATGCCAGATACCGTACAGGAAAGTGTCCCAGATGATAAAGTCCTGATGACTGTAGTCCGAAACGTCAGTATGTTGGCCTCCTACCACGACGGCATGCAGCTATAACAAAGGTAGCCACAGCTAGACTTTCTGTTCACTACCGTGTTCACAAGTTCCCGCCATTTGTCCATATCCTGAGCCAGGCAATTCCAGTCCACGCCCTCTCATGTTATTTATTTAAGATCCATTTTAATATTATACCAGTCTAAACCTAGTCCTTCAAAGTAGTCTCTTTCAGTCAGGTTTCCCAAATAAACTCTGTATGTACTTACACGAACGGATGATTATTCACTAGTCAAAAGATGCCTTCGTATGGAAACTAAGTTCTTGAACTGCATTTACAAAAATTGCCATAGATTTATATTTTGGCCGTACAAAATTCGGTTATTAAATTCAGTTAACAACCTCATACTGTATACAGGATTATTTAATATAAATTTTTAATATTATTCACTCTACTATACCAAGTCTCAGAATCGATGTTTTCCTTCGAAAACTCCTAAACGAATTATTGTGTATGTTTCTTGTATCCATGGCCTCTCGTGGCCCATTTTATCTGAAATTCTTTCCGCTATTTATTAGAAGAAACAAAATGTTCGATCATTATATGGATTCAAACTTCCAATATTGTAAACACAAAATCAATCAGCCCAATTTTGCCTCCTGTCGTTACTCGCCGTTGGTAACAAGCACAAAGCAGAGGGCAAGACTTTACAAAACATTGCAGTCTTTTGTCAAATAAGCCCATAGTACTAAAAACTGACAGTGTTTACTGTTAGGAAGTTTAATCCATTTATCTGCCATTCAAACACCGTACCCCCTCCCCCACTACCCCCAATCCTGACAGCTTCCTGGTTACAACACAAAACAAATCTCCATCCATTCTCTCCATACTGTTTGATATCGGTTTTGTGACCAGGGTAAGTCTAGTTCAGGGGTTGGGATAGAAATCGCTTGCACAGGTTCATGATTTCCCCCGTCGCAGCAGACATATTCAGGCGTGAAGTAATTAAGAACTGTAGAACTTTCTACCACAAACCCTGATCGCGTCAATATGTAATGTTCAAAACGTTGTTTTGGTGAAGTTGCAGGAGTTTAGGGCGAGCTTTGTGTCGTTACAGAAATGGACACCAGAACAGCCCACATTAGATCTCCTGCCATTCACAATACCAACACGGCCATCAAGCGAAATCTTAAGACACGGGAGACAAGAACGCCACTGCACGTGAATGTAGATTTCTAAGTTCAGCTAATTACGAACTGCAAATTTCGTCTCGAGGAACCGACCGGCAAACCGCTGATCCGTAAATTTCCCATCTTTTACGAAGCCCGAAATTTCACTGCCATGCGCTCAAAGGCCAGCCACTGACAGCCTCCAAGTCCAATTGCAACCAGTCAACACTCTTACAACCTAATTCCTTAAGTAAATAGCAAAACTATTTATATGAACTGCGTCAATGGGTAGTAAGATCCTGACGTTTCGAGGCAAACTGGAGTCCTAAACTTCAAGGGTCGAAATTTCCTAAAGTATACTACGTTGCCTCGACAAGTCGGGAACTAAGCAACCACTGATTTAGCAAGAAAAACGTAATCCTCAAAAATACCACAGTAAATACCCCAAAATTCGCATAACTGTAGGTTACGTGGTTTCAGTCTGCCATTGAACTGTAACAGGACCAGGTGTATTTAAATAAAGCCGGCTTGAAGATGGTTAACCCTTCAAACGCCGAAATAAGTCCTAAGTGTCATTTGCAGGCGTTATTAGGAGCTCACCATATTCTCCACGTTTGCAGGATAAGGGTTAACCATCTGAGAATCATATTGTTATAGAATTCTCAGGTGTAACTTATTTTCAACAAAATGGGACGCACGTACCGTTCTGGGCAGCGATTGTTCAAGTGTCACGTCAAAATATGACAGCGGCCGCACACTTCGACCCACTTCTACTTAGAAAGAACAAACCAAAACAAATTATTTTTTCTTTCATTTCTTATTTCTGCTCTGTATTTTATTTTACTCGTCCTTCGTATTATAATTTAAAAATTGTCTGACTCAAACAGAAGACCAGAAAGGGATATCTTTTTCTTCTTACTTACTCCTAATTCTGCTATCAGAACACCGACTTGCAATTTCCTGCCTTCCTGTTGCTCTCTGAAAGGTTTTGTGCTCGCTGTTGTTTGTGGTACACAGGATCGTTAAACCGTGACATGGCTTTCTGCTCTTCTGTTAGGAAACTTTCTCGGAAATAAATCAGATAATTACGGTGATTAATTTACATTTCAAAAGGGCTTCCTCTTGTGCCGCCGCTACGGGGGGGGGGGGGGAGGAGAAGGAAGCAGCAGCAGCAGCGAACGAAAATTAGTGGTCGTCCTCGTATGGCTTTGATTGATCAAGCAATTAATCATTTTATCTGTTATCCTCCTTGATATCTATCCTTGTTCGTAACCAAGGGCATCAGGACGTTACAAACCAAACAGCCCGACATCAGCTTCGAGACGGATTCCATTAAGATGGAGAGCTGGAAACGAAATTTGCATGGTAAGACATCTTGAAGTGCTGAACTGGACCTTCAGTGTGGATCACACGTCACTATAGAATTCCTGGTATAGTCTTTACGCCGTCGCTGTGACGACTGGTACACACAATGAGTTTACGTCTGTCCTCCGTCTGAAGGGCCCCATACACCCTAAGTTAAACTGCGCAGTTTTACTGTGTACAAAACTGCACGAAATACTGAACTGAATGTTCTCTGGCACAGCACAGGTTTCCCATAAGTTTTGTCGGTTTCTTTTTGTCAGTTCTGTGTGTCTTCTTGTGCGTGTGACTATGGTGGATAAAAACAGGTAAACTGAGGAAACTGTGGGATTCGCTCAATGAACTGCGCAGTTCTCTGTGTGAAAGACGACTGGAAAGGACAGTTCTGAAGCCTGCGCTATTGCCTGTCAAAATTGCGCAGTTTACCCAGTTTTTCCGTCAGGTATGACATCACACAGTAAAATCTCTCAGTTTAACTGAGAGTGTATAGTGCCCTTTAGGTAACGGTGGCCCAGTCGGTTAGGGCACTGCGTACAGGCCTGAATGTCGTGGGTTCTTCAGGGATGACATCCGGTTGCCGAAACATGTAGGAGTTTAATCTTTGTTATGAATTGTATGTTATTAATTGCACTGGTTGTTTGAATGTAAGAATATGGAAGGAACGAATAATATAGAAAAGGTAATAAATGTTTGGGTGCCAATAAACAAAGGAATTTCTTGACAGGTTGAACAAATTTTAACCTAAATTTTAAGCTCTGTTGACCGTGCATCTCTATATAATCTTGTAAATGAAACCAACTTAGTGCACGATATTCTGAGTATATTTTGTCAATTTTATTTATAACCTTCACATGTTTCGGACCTCTCCAGGTCCGTCATCAGGAGGAACAACTGTATTTATGAGTCACTTGGTGTGGTATGCAGGCTGGATCCTGCATACCACACCAAGTGACACATGAATACAGTTGTTCCTACTGATGACGGACCTGGAGAGGTCCGAAACATGTAGAGGTTAAAAATAAAATTGACGAAATACACTAAGAATAAATCGTGCACCAAGTTGGTTTCATTCACAAGATCTAACATAAATCACGCATTACACAGTCACAGTAACTGAGAAGGCGAAATATGAAGTTCCGCCCTACATAAACATTTCACCCTTTTTATAGGCCACGAAGGCCCTTAGGGTGAGTAGAGGTATAGCTCTACTCTTTCTAGACCTCGGTACTAGATGGGGTGGGGGCCAGCCCCACGCCTCGGCCGCCTCTACCCCCGGGAAAGACCCGGTAAAAATTTTACAGGAGGCTGGGTGGGCCCCAAGGCCGGTCTGGACAGGCGGAAAATCTCGTCCCCACCGGTATTCGATCCCGTACCGTCCAGCCAGCAGTCAGTCGCTATATCGACTGAGCTACGCGGCCCACACATAAACAGTAGCCATAACAAATAGCTCACCGTCTTAGCTGCAGTGGTATTGGTTAAGTCAGAGACTACAAACACGTCGCAAAGTCACGTCCGCATCAGAATGACAATCGGTGATACATCTGCGTTCTGGCGAGACGCCTCTAGCTGTGAAACGCAGAGATGCCACCCTGTCACTAATTACTCATTCCAACCTCAACCCAACAACACATGAGACATCTCAAACTTTACAACCCCTAACAAAACAACCCTCTGAGGGGGCCGAACTGGCAAGAAGTAGTGTGTTCTACGAGTCTGCCAGACACAATCAACATTCCGGCTACGAACTGACAGATTAGAATCTTTAGGAGTGTCATATGAATGAGTCTGTGACATGTCAGTCAACTGCAGCCCATTTAGGATGAAGAGCGTCACTGTTCAGTTCTGACAACGTAATAGGCGGATGACGTTTTCATCGTTTTACATAATGACACGTTTAAATAAATGTAAATTAACAATTAAACCCCGGTTAGCCGCCATGTGGCTTGTCCAACGTTAAAACAGACTACAACGCTTGTGACAAGCACACTGAAAATCATAGCAGGATTATGTACAGTAACCGACGACGTCGTTAAATTACACGCTGACGTAACGCTGGACTTGTACTTACATCAGTTTTATATTTGTGGTTCCGTGCATCGTAGTTCTAGTTTGAAGAAATCCAACAAGATGCAACAGTATGCAGATATTTATTTATTGCTAAATTACTCTACATGTTTCGTGCGTCCTTCGCGCCCATCATCAGGAGTACATATGACCGTAGTTGCAGCCTATGGTACAGATCATACTATCTGGGAAACAAGCTCCTTCAAACGTGACCAAATAAGGACTAATTTGGTCACGTTTGAAGAAGCTTGCTCCCCAGATAGTGTGATCTCTACCAGAGGCTGCAGCTACAGTTTTATGTACTCCTGATGATGGGCGCGAAGGACGTCCGAAACGTGTAGAGTAATTTAGCAGTAAATAAATATCTGCATACTGTTGCGTCTTGTTGGATTTCTTCAACCTTGTACTTACATCACTTATCCACTTACAGCAATACACAAAAGCACCAATAAAGAGACCTCTAAATATACCCATGTATTACCCTCATTCAAAGGTAAATTGAAGAAATGCTAATACTGCACTTAAATTGGCAAAGAACATAAAATATCAAACACAACACTGGTATAGGCGTCTACTGAATAGAACCGTTAGTACACGTCCGAAATATTCCAACCACGAAGCGGCCATCTTCAGAGAGAACACCCTTTTAAACACAAGTGTGCTGAGTACTAACACACCGTACGATGATCCTTCACCTCCTAACCTAAACACCCCACGATCATTTCACCTCCTAACTTAACAACCGCAAGATCACTTTACCTCCTAAGTTAACCACCGCAAGATTACTTCATCTCCTAAGTTAACCAACGCAAGATCACTTCACCTCCTTAGTTAACCACTGTAAGATCACTTCACCTCCTAAGTTAACCACCGCAAGATCACTTCCCTCCTAAGTTAACCACCGCAAGATCAGTACCAACATCCAAAAATGTATTAGTTGCTTTCCGAATGGCAGCACAGCTGGCCCAACCCCTAGCTGACACATAAAATTTAAGGAATTAAATATAGCTTATGGTCAACTAAGTACAAAATTTGTTAATTTTGCTTGTACTGCACCAGAGGTATTTTAACATGCGTGACTACACTGCTTAAGCCAATGAACGTGTTCCTCTGAAGAAGCATGGCGGAGAAGCAATGCTTTATTCAAAACACGCATAAACTACACTTGTGGGTTGTTTGACCGTGCATCTTCTTCATGAAATAATGTGAAATGCCAGCTTGATGCAACTAGGTAATTTTATTGATGTATTCTTAGCTCGACATGTTTCGGGTACATACGCCCATCATCATGGGCATTAGATGTTGAGTTGCAGCATACGGTTTTCTGCACCGAGTTTTAGGATGGGTGGTGGTCTTGAGAGCCGCTGCCTAGGCCGTGTGTACGGTGCGGATGGTGCCGTCCGCACCGTACACACGGCCTAGGCAGCGGCTCTCAAGACCACCACCCATCCTAAAACTCGGTGCAGAAAACCACACGCTCCAACTCAACATCTAATGCTCCTGATGATGGGCATATGCGTCCGAAACATGTAGAGCTAAGAATACATCAATAAAATTACCTTGTTGCATCAAGATGGCATTTCATATTATTTCATACTACACTTGAGTTTGACGCTTCGCTTATGTGGCTTATTGTGTAAAGCGTGAATAGAATGGACACTAAATGTACGGAGGCAATGCTTAATTTTCCTCCCTTTAAATTGGTAATACAAAATTCTACACACTAACCTAGACACAGTGACACCTCACTTTTTATAATATCTTATTTTTTCCATAAGTAAACATTGTTTTACATTTCTTACTATTGAAAATACCAACTATTGACACACACAAAGCCTGTAAGTTACATGCATATGATATTCGCTCCCACATGTTTCGCCGGTCAACAGCCATGATCAGGGAGTGACACCTGAAATTTATATAATTTTAAACCAAAAGCAGCCATGAAGTAAAAGGGCAAAGTTAAGTCAAAACACAACTAATTAGTTGTGTTTTGACTTAAGTTTGTCGTCTTCGATTTGCATGTGAAATGTTATGGCAATGCATCTTTCCTCGAAAGTTACTGGGAGGGGACAGGTAATGAATAGATATTGCGAAAATTAAAGACCTTTTTAATTATGTTAATTCTTTGGGTCTGAAGAACAACTAATTAGTCGTGTTTTGACTTACTTTGCCCTTTTACTTCATTGCTACATACACAACAGGGATGCCTCAACTTAAGACTTAATGCAGCCATTGTTAACATCAGTATATAAGTTCAACGATATAATATAGTTACTTCTTACTGCAAAATAAGCCGTCTCAAAATGATAATACGTTTGATTCAAACTTTGTTCCAGTTTCTCCAGATCTACAGAATTAACAGAATTAAAAAAGTCTTTAATTTTAGTAATATCTACTCGTTGCGTGTCCCCTCCCAGTAACTGTCGAGGAAAGATGCATTGCCATAACACTACACATGCAAATCTAAGACGACATACAGATAAAAATTACAGTCTGCCAGGAGGCTGCAATATTCGCCAGCACTACTGTGAAGACATCAAATCAAAGACCAGACGTGCCAATAAAGACTGTCGCGTATGTCTACCTTGCATTTACACAACAACGCATCAGTAAAACCCGCACCTTCAGCAGCGTTAATTACAGTCACGCCATTCGATACGACGCCCTCGCGGCACCGGCACAATCCCATTCCCTTCACGCTCTCAAAACCCATTTCCCCCATGTTTCATCTCAATCCTATCCTTCCATCACCTTGCCGAAAATCCAAGTGAGCAGTACCTAGCTCCTCTCACCCTAGCCATCGGCCCAGCAAATCTAAGCCCCTAGGTTTAATCATCTTACTAATTCTATGATAAAGAGGGAAAATACAAAATTCCTCGTTATGCACTATCCAGGGTTGTCGATTTGCAAGCCGTTAATAATACCAATTGCCGGTCTCAGTGGCCGCGCGGTCTAAGTCGTAGGTCAGTGGCCGCTTGACCGCTGAGATTGTGGATTCGAAACCCACCGGGGGTATGGATGTTTGTCTATGAGTGTTGTCAGGTAGAGGTCTCTGCGACGTGCTGATCACTCGTCCAGAGGAGTCCTACCGACTGTGGTGCGTCGTTATGTGTGATCTAGAACCCTCGTGAATGAGGAGGCCATGGCACACTGGGGGCTGTTGCGCCAAAAACGAAGGAATAATGCCAATTAAAGACTGTGAAACTTCGTAGGTGGAAATTGCACTACCGATAATTCACACGACAGTAATGACAAATTTCATAACATTACATCTTCTTGAACTATGCAGCCAAGCGAAATATATAGGAGGCACAGAATGTGGTGGCAGTAATTAGTTAACACTCCTACTAATATTAGTAATTAAACAACTTAACGCACAAATTCTTGTTTTATAATAAGTTTATTATATGCCTCTACATGTTTCGAGCACTGTGTACTAATCATCCAGAGGTCAGAATTGTTTTATACAGCATCTGGTATCATCACACCTGTAGGTGGCCGTCGGTGCACAAGTTGGGAGAGGACTCTGTTGATATATCTATGTATTGTCCATGGAGAGGAGACTAGGAACAGGATCATGTGACATGTGCATCAACTTAGTGTTTGGGTCAAGAAAAAAAACAATTTACAGTGGATAATTTGTGGATTAATGAATGAATAATTGAATGAACGAATGAGTGAATGAATGAATTTACTGTCCATTAGATAAGCTGATAGTAGCTAAAAATATAATAGAGTCGAATGACAAGATGGTCAGCGAATATAAAACTGGAAAGGATGTGGAAGAAAGCGTTCGCAACCGATTCGTGATAGCATGTCGGCACTTATCTGGAGGAGGTACCAAAAATCACAAAAATCTCAACCACCACAACACACGCCAAGATTCAAAGCAGCTACCTCTACAAAATAATTCAATTGTTTTACTATATTATCCAACTGGTTTGGTAGGAATAATTTTATCTACATTAAATTAAAGTTACCACTCATGACAACATCATAACGTAACCACAAATTTAAATAAGACGCGCGACTGTAAGAAGGGATGCAAATATGGTGAAGGTGCGAATGCTTCAAGTTCTGGCTTGCAAGTTTGGCGGGCCAGAGCTCTAATTACACTATAAAAATCTGTAATTATAAATTTGTAATCTCTAGAGACTGAAATATTCTGAAGCTTGCGTGTGTCACAATACCTTCCCACACCTAAATTTCCATCGTGGTTAATAGTGTTCTATTTACATTACACTCGAAAATGTCCTCTTTCTTTTAACATATGCCACTTATTCTACTGGTTTATTTTTTCATCCTCTGGAACGTTAAATTTCGATATTTACGTCGCTCACACTTTTAATCTCTTCCTTTTTTAATTATTATAAAGTTAGATTTTAAAAATCTCGTTAGTCTCCTCCCTCATCTACAATTTTTCACACTTCGCTTCAAAAAAAAAAACTTATGACAACCAGAGCATTGTAAAACGTAATTTCTGTTATTAACTACTTTAATTTTTAAAACTCTTTTAATTGCAACACATAAGCGCTTTGTCTTTCGGCCCAGAAGTAAAAGGCCCCAACTCACAGTTATGCAAACTTGCAATTCACAGATCAAGCTGACCTGAGGGACCTGCACACAAAATATGTCAGACACTGCAGTCTGGTGAGCACCACCATCACTCCCTTGTATATGTAAGAGCCTAGGTTCGATTATTCGCACCAGGGTACCTTATGCTAGAACGGGGGGGGAGGGGGGGGGGATAACGAAATACGAAGACA
>Ga0131853_10007903_pt1 | contig 19314 bp, 14 predicted proteins | sample TergutLab28metaG_FD_92764 | JGI IMG/M metagenome (GOLD analysis project Ga0131853, IMG submission 92764) | Labiotermes labralis P1 segment gut microbial communities from Petit-Saut dam, French Guiana - Lab288 P1 (version 2) (version 2) | ecosystem: Host-associated > Arthropoda: Insects >...
GACCGGCGGGCCCTGCGGCACGTATCGCGGTGACGCCACGGCCCGGTGGCGGGGCGCCTGGGGAAGGCGCCGCCGCCGTACCGGGCCGGGGTCCCGCGGTCGCGGGGAGCCGTACCGGGCCGCCGGCCCCGCGGACGCGGGGGAGGGGGTCAGGTCGCGGTGAAGGCGGTGATGCGCTGTGCGCCGCCGGACGTGTCCGGAGCCGCGCTCACCATGTCGAGGCGGACGCGGTCGGTGTGGACGCCGGTGAAGGTGATCACGGTGGCCGCGTCGCTCTCGGTCGCCCACGTCACTTCCTGCCCGGCGACCGGGACCCAGCGGTCCCGGTCCCAGTAGGAGACCGTGACGGAGGCGGGCAGCGCGTGGGTGGCGTCGACGGAGAACGCCACCGACAGGCCCTGCACGGGCCGCACGTCGCCCCAGTCGACCGAGACCCAGTCGTCGGGCCGCGCGCCGTTGAAGGCCGGGAGCAGCGCCGTGCCGCTCTTGGAGAAGGCGTTCGACCAGCCGGTGGCCGGGTTGCCGTCGAGCATCGCGGCCGGAACCGTCGCCTCGGTGCCGGAGTAACTGGCGTCCGCCACCGGGTAGGTGACCGGTCCCGGGCCCGGGTCGGGTGCCAGCGCGGCCGGCGCCGTGGTGGCCACCGGTCCGTCGGCCTTGGCGATGCGCACCGTCGCCGTCCCGTCCTGGAGCCCGCCGGCCTTGGCGGTGACGGTGAGCCGGCCCGGTGCGGTCCCGGTGCGCACGATGGCCAGCGCCTTGCCGCGGAAGGTGGTGCGGGTGGTGGCCTGGTACCGCTCCGCGCTCTCCTGCTGCCCGTTGTCCAGGCCGGCGAGCGAGCCGCCCGCGACGTCGAAGGCGATCAGTTCCGCCGCGTTCGGCAGCACCGTGCCCCGGGCGTCGATCACCTCCGCGGTCACGTAGACCAGGCTGTCGCCGTCGGCCGGGGCCGAGGCGCGGTCGGCGGTCAGGCGCACCGCGTGCGCCTCGCCGGCGGTGCGCAGCACGTCGGTGGCCACCGGCTGGTTGCCGTTGCGGGCGACCGCCTTCAACTCGCCCGGCGCGAACGGCACGTCCCAGGTCAGATGGAGCTTGCCGGCGCTGCCGTTGGGGCTGGTGTAACTGCCCGGGTAGGCACCGCCGGTGACGGTCTTGTCGTCGCCGGTCGCCTCCGTGGTCTCCAGGTAGTCGCGCCCGTCGACCGTCTTCTTGCGGTCGAACCGCCGTACGCCCAGCGACTTCCCGTTGAGGTACAGCTCGACGGTGTCGGCGTTGGTGTACGCCCACACCTGGACGGTCTCGCCCGGCTCGTGGTCGGTCCAGTCCATGGGGAGCAGGTGCACCATCGGCTCGGCGTTCCACTGGCTGCGGAAGAGCCAGTACATGTCCTTGGGAAAGCCGGCGGTGTCGACCGCGCCGAAGAACGACGCCTTGACGGGGAAGACGCTGTACGGGGTCGGCTCGCCGATGTAGTCGGTGCCCGACCACAGGAACTGGCCGGTGAAGAACCGGCGGTCGCGGTCCTTCTTCAGGCCGTACTCGCCGCTGATCGTCCACGAGGCGAGGTTGTTGTCGTAGCTGGAGGTGGCCCGGCGGCCCGGGGTGTGGTTCTCGCCGGTGTTGAGGTGCTGCGGCTCCTGGTAGGTGCCGCGCGAGGCCGTCTCGGAGGACGACTCGGACTCGAACAGGAACAGGTGCGGATAGCGGGCGTGCAGCGCGTCGACGGACGCCGCGGTGTTGTAGTTCAGGCCGAGCCCGTCGAGTTTGGCGAGCATCTGGTCGGCGGGGGAGCCCACGGCGGGCAGGCTCCGGTACTTGTCCGACCCGATGACGACCGGGCGGGTGGGGTCCTCCGCGCGGATCGCCGCGATCAGCCCGTCGGCGATGGTCAGTCCGAGCGCGCTGGTGGAGTCCGGGATCTCGTTGCCGATCGACCACATCATCACCGCGGGCGAGTTGCGGGCCGCCCGCACCATCTCGGTGATGTCGTCGATGCCGTGCGCGTCGAAGAAGCGGTGGTAGTCGTAGGTGTTCTTGCCGGAGTGCCAGCAGTCGAACGCCTCGACCATCATCACCAGGCCCAGTTCCTCGCAGACCGAGACCATCTCCGGCGAGGGCGGGTTGTGGGAGGTGCGGAAGGCGTTGACGCCCATCGACTTCATCTGGGCCATCTGCCGCAGCAGCGCGTCGCGGTGGATCGCCGCGCCCAGCGCGCCCTGGTCGTGGTGGAGGTCCACGCCGCGGATCTTGGCGTGCACGCCGTTGACCGACATCCCCTGGTCGGGGTCGAGGGTGAACCAGCGGAAGCCGAACGGGGTGGTGAACGTGTCGACGGTGCGGCCCTTCACCTGCACCTCGGCGACGAAGGTGTAGCGGTTCTGCGGGGTGTCGGGGGACCACAGCGCGGGGCGCGCCACCTTCAGGTCGAGGGCGGCGGTCGCGGCGCCGGCCGCGTCGCCGCTCCCCGCGGGCAGGGACACCGGGGCGGTGCTCCTGGCGACCTCGTGGCCCTTCGCGTCGAGGACGGTCGCCACGACGACCGCGGAGGCGGCGGTGCCGCTCTCGTTGAGCACCGACACCTCGCCGTGCACGGCGCCGTATCCGCGCGCGGAGGTGGCGGCCAGGTCCGGGGTGGTGACGACGGCGCCCCAACGGGCCACGTGCACGGGGTCGGTGAGCACCAGGCGGGCGTTGCGGTAGATGCCGCTGCCCGAGTACCAGCGGGAGCTGGGGAGTTGGTTGCGGACGGCGACGGCGAGCACGTTCGGGGTGCTGCCGTCGGTGTGCACCAGATCGGTGATGTCGTACGCGAACCCGGTGTAGCCGTAGGGGTGGTTGCCCACCAGCGTGCCGTTGCAGTAGACGTCGCAGTCCATGTACACGCCGTCGAACTCGACCGAGATCCGGCGGCCCGCGGCCTGTGCGGGCAGGGTGAAGGTCCTGCGGTACCAGCCGAGGCCGCCGGGCAGGTAACCCGAGCCGCCCGCCGTGCCGTTGGCGGTGGTGGGGGTCTGCTCGATGCTCCAGTCGTGGGGGACGCGGACCGCCCGCCAGCGGGAGTCGTCGAAGGCGGGATCGGCCGCACCGGCATACGCGCCGGTGGGGTCGGTGACGCCGCCGAGGTTCACCAGGGCGAACTTCCATCCGTCGGCGAGCGGCACGCTGCGGGGCGGTGCGGACGCCTGGGGGTCCGGACCGCCGGAGTCGGCGGCGGCGCTCGCCGTCAGGCCGGGCAGTACGGGGACGACCGCTGCTCCGGCGGCCCCTGCCAGGACCGACCTTCTGTTGACCGACATGTCGACCTCCAAGTCGGGACATGCGTCTGGGCAGCGCGACAGGCCCCGAGCGCGCTACATCTGATCAGCTTCAAACAAAATTCGACCTTTGCGCCCACGGATTCTTGCAGGACCGCACCCTGCCTGGTCAAGGCTCGCGTCGCCCTCCACAGGCGGATGCGGAGGTCTTTCGTCCTCCACCCCGCCGTCACTACCGTGGGGGACGCGTCCAAGTAGCCACCGTATGAGGCTGGTTGGGCGTATCCGGCGGGGGACGGAGACCGGCATGGCGTATCTGCGGGGGCATCGGCCGAAGCGGGCGGGCAGGCGTGCCGCCACGCATCCGGGGTGGCGCGGGCGATGAGCGGGCTGGCGAACAAGCTCGCCAAACCCGTCGTCGAGATCATCGACCACATCGCGTCCAAGGTCCCCAAAGCCCTGGGCCACGGCCACCACCGCATCGCCGCGCACGTCCACAGCGCGGCCGACACGTTCGAGAAGGCCGAGGGGGACCTCGCAGGCAAGGCCGGGCACACCCACCACCACACCCCGAACCACCATCACGACCCGGCAGACGTCGAGGGCACCGGAGCGGCCGCGGCGGCGAAGGCGAAGCCCGGGGAGCAGGCGGCTGCCGACGCCGACCGGCAGGCGGGGTCGACCGCCCGGCAGGGCGCCGAGGATCCCGAGAAGACCGGAAAGCCGGGCGAGGGCCGCTGCAAGGGCGGCGACCCGATCGACCTGGTGTCCGGCGAGGTCCTGATCACCGAGAACGACGTCCGGCTCCCCGCGGTCCTCTCGCTGGTACTGGACCGCACCTATGTGTCGAGTTACCGCGCGGGCCGGCTGTTCGGCCCGTCCTGGGCGTCCACCCTGGACGAGCGACTGGAGGCCGACGAGCAGGGCCTGGTGCTCGCCACCGCCGACGGGATGCTGCTGGTCTACCCCGTGCCGCGCCCGGGCGAGCCCGTCCTGCCCACGCACGGCCCGCGGTTGCCGCTGCTGTGGGACGGGAGCCCGCAGTCCGAGATCCGGGTCAGCGACCCCGCCGGCGGCCAGACCCGCCACTTCTCGCCCCCCGTGGAGCCGTCCGGCACCGCGCCGTTCGTCCTGCAACTGACCGCCGTCACCGACCGCAACGGCAACCGGATCACCATCGAGCGGCTCCCGGACGGAACCCCGACCGCGGTCCGGCACAGTTGCGGCTACGCGGTGGCGGTCGACTGCGCGCAGGGCCGCGTCACCGGGCTGCGGCTCCTGCAGGGCGGGAGCGAGGCGCCGGCCGAGGGCGCCGAGGCGGCCGAGCGGCCCGTGCCCTCCCACCGGCTGCGCCGCTTCACCTACGACACCCGCGGCAACCTCACCGGCGTCGTCGACGGCACCGGCCTGGCCAAACGCTACGCCTACGACGAGCGGGGCCGGGTGGTCCAGTGGACCGACCGTGTCGGCTCCTGGTACCGCTTCACGTACGACGACGCCGACCGGTGCGTCAGCGGCACCGGCGCGGACGGCGTCCTCGACTGCACCATCGCCTACGACGAGGCGGCCCGCACCACCGCGTACACCGACTCGCTCGGCAACACCACCGTCCACCGGCACAACGACCGCCTCCAGCGGGTCGCCGTCACCGATCCGCTGGGTGCCACGCAGCACGCGGAATGGGACGCGTTCGGCCGGCTCCTGGCGTCCGTCGACGCGCTCGGCGCCCGGACCCGCTTCGCCTACGACGCGCGGGGCCGGCTGACCGGGGCCGTGCGGCCGGACGGCGGCACGTACCAGGTGCGCTACCACGCCGACCTGCCCCGGCCGCTGTCCCTCACCGACGCGGGCGGCAACACCTGGTCGTACGCCTACGACGCGCGCGGCAACCGCACCGAGGCCGTCGAGCCCACCGGCGCGCGCACCCGTTACGCCTACGACGACCGGGGACGCCTCACCTCGTTCACCGACGCGCTCGGCAACACCACCACCGTGCGTACCGATACCGCCGGCCTGCCGGTCTCCCTCACCGACCCGCTCGGCAGCACCACCACCGTGGAGCGGGACGGATGGGGCCGGGTCGTCGCCGTCACCGACCCCCTCGGCCACGTCACCCGCATGGGCTGGACCACCGAAGGCCGCCCGGACTGGCGGGAGTTCGCCGACGGGTCACGCGAGGAATGGGAGTGGGACGCCGAAGGCGGGCTGCTCGGCCACACCGACACCGCGGGCAACACCTCCCACCACACGACCACGCACTTCGCCCGCGAGGCGTCCAGCACCGAACCCGACGGCTCCGGGCTGCACTTCGCCTACGACACCGAACTGCGCCTGACCGAGGTCACCAACGCAGAAGGGCTCACCTGGAACTACGCGTACGACGCGGCCGGACGCCTGGTGCGGGAGGCCGACTTCGACGGGCGGGCGCGCAGCTACGCCTACGACGCCGCGGGACGCCTGGCCACCGTCGCGACCGAGGACGGCCCCGCCGTCGCGTTCGAGCGCGACGTCCTCGGCCAGGTCGTCACCCAGCGGTTCGGGCCGGGCCCGGGGGAGTGGACGGCATACCGCTACAGCCCCGGCGGGCACCTCGTCGCGGCCGAGAACCAGGACGCCGCCGTCACCCGGGACGTGGACCCGGTCGGGCGCGTCCTGGCGGAGACCGTGAACGGCGCCACCACCGCCTACACCTACGACCTGACGGGCAACGTGCTCAGCCGCCGGCTGCCGTCCGGCGTGGAGTCCACCTGGAGCTACGACGGCGCCGGGCAGCCCATGGGGCTCAGCATCGCCGGGCAGAACCTGGCCTTCGGGCACGACGCCGCGGGCCGCGAGACCTCCCGCACCTTCGGCGACCGCGTCCGGCTGCACCAGACCTGGGACGAGGTCGACCAGCTGACCGCGCAGGCCCTGGGCCCCGCCGTCCCGGACGCGAGCGCCACGCCGGCCGGCGTGACGCTGCTGCGGACCTACGGGTACGACGCCGGCGGCATGGTGGCCGCGATCACCGAACCCGCGGGCGGCACGCGGCACTTCGACGTCGACACCGTCGGCCGCGTCACCTCCGTCCGCGCCGAGGGCTGGTCCGCCGCCTACACCTACGACATCGCCGGAAACCTCACCGGCGCGGTCACCGACGACCCCGCCACGCCGGCGGAACTGCGCGACGCCCCCAAGGAGTTCGGCGGCACGGTCATCCGCCGGTCGGGACGGACCGACTACGCGCACGACGACCGCGGTCGCCTGGTCAGGCGCACGGTCCGGCTGCTGGACGGCCGCCGCCGGGTGCAGACCTTCGTCTGGGACGAGGCCGACCGGCTCCGCGAGACGGTCACCCCGGGCGGCGACCGCTGGCGCTACACCTACGACGGGCTCGGCCGGCGCATCGCCAAGTCCCGCGTGGACGCGGACGGCACGGTGGTGGAGGAGGTCCGCTTCTTCTGGGACGGGGTGCGGGTCGCGGAGTCCACTGCCGCCGGACCCGGTGACGATCCCGGCGCCGGCGCGGTCTGGGAGTACGCCCCGCAGTCGTCCGAGCCGGTCGTCCAGGTCACCCGCACCGGCGGCCTGGTCCGCGTCCACGCCGTAGTCGCCGACGCGGCCGGGACGCCCAGGGAACTGGTGTCCGCCGACGGCGAGGTGGCCTGGCGCAGCACCGGCGACCTGTGGGGCGGCCCGCGCGCGGGTGGGCGCGCGGAGGTGGACTGCCCGCTGCGCTTCCCCGGGCAGTACGCCGACCCGGAGACGGGCCTGAACTACAACGTCCACCGCTACTACGACCCCGAGACGGCGCGCTACACCAGCCCGGACCCGCTCGGCCTCGCCCCGGCGCCCAACCCGGTCGCGTACGCCGACAACCCGCTCACCGACTCCGACCCGCTGGGCCTGGCGAAACGGCCGCACCGCAGCGACGCCACGCTCCTGGCGCACGCGAAGCTGATCCACGACGCGGTCAAGGTCGGGAAGAAGCCGGAGAGCGCGAAGTACGCGCACAGCAAGATGACCGTCTCGACCTTCGCCGACGCGCACGGGAACCTCTACTACACGGTCAACAACAACAAGACGTCCAAGGCCCAGCGCAAACTCGCCGAATCCCTCGGGTACGAGCGGATCAACGGCAAGTACTACACGTCGCCGATGGAGACCGACGCCGAGCAGATCATGCTCAACGCCATGGACGCCGGCCGCATCCCGGACGCCGGCCGGCTCGCCACGTCCCGTCCCGCCTGCGACGACATCCGGCCGAGCGGCGTGCCGGGCCAGAACTGCCGTGACCGTATCGCCCATTACCCCAACGTCACGTTGATAGAGTGACCGCATGCTGCTGTGGGACCTGGAGATGAAGGACGACCTGGCACGGCTGGCGGACATCCCCGCAGGTCGCCTTCTCGACATCGCCGTGACCGAGGTCGAGCGCACCGCGGGGATCGTCCTGCCCGACGCGTCCGGCGACGCAGAGGCGCGCGAGGTGTATGAGCGGTGCCTCGCGGCGCTCCACCAGGCCCAGGCCGCCGGTGGTGCCGCCATGCCCGTCCTGGACGACGAGCTGCAGGACGAGCTGTTCGAGGCGTCGGAGAGCAGCGAGTGGGGCGTCGGGCCCCTGATGGCCGCCGTGGACCAGTGCGTCGGCGAGGAGCCCGCGACGCCGATGGACTCCGAGTGCGCCGCCGAGGTCCTCGGCCTGTGCTACCAGGCCGTGATGGAATACCAGCAGATCGACGACATCACGCCGGACACCGAACGGCGGTACCCCGCCCTGCTGGACACCATCAGCACCCAGCAGTCCCTGATCCGCGCCGCCGTCAGCCGACCCTGAGCTCGTCGGCCAGCTGCTCGACGCCCCAGCGCAGGTCCTCCTCGGAGATCACCAGCGGCGGGGCGAGCCGGATGGTGGCGCCGTGGGCGTCCTTGGCCAGGACCCCGCGCCGCAGCAGGCCCTCGCAGACCGAGCGGCCGGTGCGCCGCGACAGGTCGATGCCGCCCCACAGGCCCACCGACCGGGTCGCGGTCACGGCGTCACCCGGCAGATCGGCCAGCAAGCCGGCGAAGAGCGTGCCGAGTTCGGCCGCGCGCTGCTGCACCGCTCCGGTGCGCAGCCGGCGGACCACCGCGGTGCCCACCGCGCATGCCAGCGGGTTGCCGCCGAAGGTGCTGCCGTGGGTGCCGGGTTCGAAGACGCCGAGCACCTCGGCCGAGGAGACGACCGCGGACAGCGGGACGATGCCGCCGCCGAGCGCCTTGCCGAGCACGTAGACGTCCGGCACCACCCCGGCCAGGTCGCAGGCGAAGGTGGCGCCGGTGCGTCCCAGGCCGGACTGGATCTCGTCGGCGATCATCAGGACGTTCCGCGCGGTGCAGAGCGCGCGCACCTCCGCCAGATAGCCCGGGGGCGGGATGATCACGCCGCTCTCGCCCTGGATCGGCTCCAGGAGCACGGCGACGGTGTCGTCGGTCACCGCGGCGGCCAGCGCCGCCGCGTCACCGAAGGGCACGCTGACGAAGCCCGGTGTGAAGGGGCCGTAGTCGGCGGTGGCCTCGGGGTCGTCGGAGAAGCCCACGACGGTGACGGTCCTGCCGTGGAAGTTGCCGCCCGCCACCACGATCTCGGCCCGGCCGGCCGGGACGCCCTTGACGCGGTAACCCCACTTGCGGGCCGTCTTGATCGCGGTCTCCACCGCCTCGGCGCCGGTGTTCATCGGCAGGACCTTGTCCATGCCGGCCAGTTCGGCGAGTTCGGCGCAGAAGGTGGCGAGCCGGTCGTTGTGGAAGGCGCGGCTGGTCAGGGTGAGCCGGTCCAGCTGGCGGTGGGCCACCGAGAGCAGTTCCTTGTCGCCGTGGCCGAAGTTGAGCGCGCTGTAGCCCGACAGCATGTCCAGGTACCGGGTGCCCTCGACGTCGGTGGCCCAGGCGCCCTCGGCGCTGGTGAGGACCACGGGCAACGGGTGGTAGTTGCGCGCGGTACTGGCTTCGGCGCGGGCGATCTCGTTCCGGGTGGCATCCACGGTTTCACGCTCCGGGGGTCGGTGGTTCGGCCCGCCGATCGTAGCGTCCACTTCTCCTTAATGTCGATACTGTAGACATCACTACAAGACGTCCTGCTGCCTGGCACGACGGCCCCGAGCATTAGCCTGGGGGCATGCCTGCTGACTCCGCCGAGCCGCCCGTGTCCGATCCCGCCCAGGGGCCGTGGCTGATGCTCATCTACCGTGTGCCGAACGACTCCTCGCGGGCCAGGGTCGCGGTCTGGCGCGAGCTGAAGCGCCTCGGCGGCTTCTACGTGCAGCAGGCGGTGTGCGTGCTGCCGGACCGGGAGGACCTGCGGGACCGCATCAAGCGGGTCCGCGAGCGCATCGACGAGCTGAAGGGCTCCAGCGTCTTCCTGACCCTCCGTGAGGTGGACGAGGACGCCCGGGTCCAGTTCGTCGAGGGCTTCCGCGTCCAGTCGGCGAAGGAGTACGCGGAGATCGTGGAGGAGTGCGAGACCAAGTTCTTCAAGGAGATCGAGTTCGAGCGCTTCCGCGGCAACTACACGTTCGAGGAGGCCGAGGAGATCCGGCAGGACCTCGAGAAGCTGCGCCGGTGGCTGGACAAGGTCGAGGCGCGCGACTGGATGGCGGCCGACGGCCGGGACACCGCCCGCCGGAAGGTCGCCGAGTGCGAGAAGCTGCTGGAGCAGTTCGAGGCGGACGTGTACGACCGGATCGTCAGCGACGGCGACTGACGCCGCCGCCCGGGGCGGTCGCGCCGGGGCACCGGGCGCCCGCCAACGGGCGGCGCGGCGGCGTCACTTGCGGCGCTTGCCGCCGCCGGCCGCGTTCGCCGCGTTCTGCACGGTGAGGGTGTTGATGGCCTCGCGCAGCTGGTTGCGCTTGTTGAAGGCGTTCATGGCGCGCTCCGGTTCCTGTGCGGCGACGGCCATGGTCAGCGCCTCCAGGAGGATGAGGATCATGCTCTGGCCGCCGTACATGCCGGGCCGGCCGGTCGGGGCGGAGAGCGCCACGTCGATACGGTCGCGCAGCGCCTCGCCCAGCGCGTCGGTCAGCAGCACCACGCGCGCCCCGACCTCGGCGGCGTGGTCGAGGGTGACCCGCAGCTCGGGGCGGATCTGGCTGTGCGCGATCACCAGCACCACGTCGTCCGCGCCGAGCGGGAGCAGCCGGTCGGCCAGCCGGAACCCGGTGTCGGACGCCGGCCGTGCCTTGTGCCCGATGCGGATGAGCCGGGTCACCGTGTACTCGACCAGGCTGGCGTCGCCGGCCAGGCCCCACACCAGGGTCTCGGGCGCGGCCGCCAGCAGCTCCACCGCGCGCCGGAACGCGGCCGGGTCGATCGCGCGGCGGGTGCCCTCCAGCATCTCGGCCCGCTCGGCGAGCATCGTGGCCAGCACGCCCTCGGGGCCGTCATGGAAGGTGTTCATGGTGTTGCGCAGCAGGTGGGTGGGGCTGAGCAGGGTGCTCAGGTGCTCCTGAAGCGTCCGCTTCAGGCCGGGAAGGCCGTCGAACCCGAGCGCCTTGGCGGTGCGCACCACGCTCGCGTCGCTGGTCCCGGTCGCCTGCGCGATCTCCTCCGCCGAGGCGAAGGCCGCCAGTTGCGGGTGCTCCGACAGATAGGTCGCGACCTTGCGCTCGGTGGCGGTGAGGGAATCGAAGCGCGCGGTCACCCGCTCCTGCAGGGTGGGTGGTCGCTGCTCGCTGTAGGTCACGGCTCTCCTCCGGGGGTCGTGCTGTAGCAGACACTACACCCGCGGGGAGGGTTTGCGACAATCGGCGTGCGGCGGGCCCGGGTCTCAGCCCGGGCCCGGCCGCACGCCGCACGGGACAGGCCTCAACGGTCCGACTTGGGGCGGACGTCGATCATCAGACTCACCGTGAAGGCGCCGACCAGCAGCACCCCGCCCAGAATCGTCAGCCCGGTGTCCCCGAACAGGCCGGCCTTGAGGGCTCCCACCAGGACCGCGAGTGCGAGGACGACGCCGACCGCGATCTTCCAGTCGTCGCCGACGATGAAGTCGTACCAGAACTGGCCGAAGGACTTGAGGTACTTCATCGAACGGTCTCCTTACCGAGGGCCGCGGCCGCGGCGCCGGCGGCCTGCGGGGTCGTGCGCGGGGTGCGCAGCGCGGCCACGAACAGCCGGCTGAGCAGGAACCACACCACCAGCAGGCCGAGGATCGCGAAGTCGCTGCCCGGCCAGTCCAGGCTCTCGCGGCCGGACCGGAACAGGCCCACGCCCTCGACGGCCCAGAAGGTGCCGAACGAGGCGAGCAGCAGCCCCACGCCGTACTTGAGCAGGTTCTCGTCGATCATCGACAGCGGCCGCCGCACCGCGAAGGCGATGCCCAGCACGACGACCACCGCGGCGACCGCGCCGATGCTGGCCGCGGGCACGTTGTTGGCGTTGAGACCGAAGGTGATCACGATGAACACCACCTCCATGCCCTCCAGGAAGGTGCCCTTGAAGGACACCATGAAGGGGAACATGTCGAACGGGCCGTCCTTGCGGCCGGCCGACTTGGCGGCATCGACCTCCTTCTTGTAGATCGCGTCCTCGTCGTGGATGGCCTTGCGGCCGGACGAGCGCAGGATCGCCTTGCGCAGCCACTGCAGGCCGAAGCTCAACAGCAGCCCGCCGATGATCAGTTGCAGCGCGGCCTCGGGGAACCAGCGGCCCAGGGCGTAGCCGGCGATCGAGGTCACCACGGCCAGGAGGGCGAGGGCGGCGGCGACCCCGGTGAGCGCGGAGCGCCAGCTCCGGGTGAAGCCCATCGCCATGACGATCGTCGTCGCTTCGACCATCTCGACGAAGCAGGCGACGAACGTGGCGACGACGAGGCCCCAGGTTGCGGCAGTCACGGAATCTCCTCTCTCGGGTGTGCGGTACTAGGAAGCAACATCTGTTTCAAGAAACGCTAGTTACGTGTAACAAATGTTGTCAAGGGACGGTGAGCGACCTTCTCCGGCGGGCGGCAGGGCGGTTGGGGAAGGGGTGACGAGGGAGGCGGGGAACGCAGTCGGCCGCACGGACCAGGCCCGTGCGGCCGACTGCGTTCCGGACCGCGCGGTCCGGTGGCATGCGGGTGCGGCTCAGCGCATCCCGCTCGTGACGGCCGGCGCGGAGGGGGAACGGCCGGGGGCCGGCTGCGAGGTGCGCTTGCCGCGCACGGGGATGCACAGCGGCTTCCCGCTCACCGGATGCTCCATGACGCGCGACTCCACCTGGAAGACGTGCTGGATCAACTCCGGTGTCAGCACGTCCTTGGGTTCCCCTTCGGCGACGAGCTTGCCGGCGGACATCACGAAGATGTGGTCGGCGTACTCGGCCGCCATGTTGAAGTCGTGCAGCACCATGGCGACGGTGGTGCCGTGGTCCTTGTTGAGCGCGGCCAGCAGGTCCAGGACCTCCAGCTGGTAGGCGACGTCGAGGTACGTGGTGGGCTCGTCGAGCAGGATGATGTCCGTCTCCTGGGCCAGGCACAGCGCGATCCACACGCGCTGGCGCTGCCCGCCGGAGAGCTGGTCGACATGCGTGTCCCGCATGTCCGCGACCCCGGTCACGGTCATCGCCCACTCCACCGCCTCGCGGTCCCGCTCGCCGGGGACCTTCAGCGACGAGCGGTGCGGATGCCGGCCGAACCACACCAGGTCCTCGATCGTGATCCCCTCGGGCGCCGACAGCACCTGGGGCAGGATCGCCAGCCTGCGTGCCACCTCCCGGGTCGGGGTGTCCTGGATGGACTTGCCGTCCAGCACGACCTGGCCGGCCCGTGGCGGCAGCAGCCGGGCCAGCGACCGCAACGCGGTGCTCTTGCCGCACCCGTTGGGGCCGATGAGGACGCTCACCTTGCCGTCGGGGACGGACAGCGTGAGATCCTCCGCGATCAACCGGGTGTCGTAGGCGAGGTTGACGCCTTGCGCCTGCAGTCTCATCGAACTCTCCCTATTTCCCGGCTATTTCCCGGTCTTGACCAGCAGGTAGAGGAAGTACGGGCCGCCGATCACGGCGGTCACCACGCCCGCCGGCACCTCCAGCGGCGGGTCGACGCCGCGGCCGACGGTGTCGGCGACGAGCATCAGCAGCACGCCGATCATCGAGGCCGCCGCGAGCGACACCAGATGCCGGCCGCCCACCAGCCGCCGGGCGATGTGCGGCGCGATGAGCCCCACGAAGCCGACCGTGCCGGAGACCGCCACGCAGACGCTGGCCAGCGCCACCGCCAGCAGCAGCAGGAGCCGCCGGGTGCTCTCGACCGGCTCGCCCAGCCCCATGGCCATGTCGTCGCCGAGGCCGAGCACGTCCAGCCGCCGCGCCAGCAGCAGCACGACCGGGACCAGCACGACGACCCACGGCAGGGCCATCACCACGGTGTCCATGGTCCGGCCGAAGAGGCTGCCGGTGAGCCAGATCAGGGACGCGTTCACGTCCAGCGGGTACTTGACCAGCAGATAGCGGATCAGCGCCTCGAAGGTGGCGCTCACCGCGATGCCCACCAGCGCCAGGCGCACCGGGGAGACCCCGCGCCGGTAGGCGAACAGGTAGACCAGGCCCGCTCCGGCCAGCCCGCCGGCGAAGGCGGCGACGGGCACCATCGAGGCGGAGGCCGAGGGGACGGTGAGGACCAGCAGCATGCCGGCGAAGCCGGCGCCCTTGGTCACGCCGATGATGTCGGGCGCCGCCAGCGGATTGCGCACCACGCCCTGCATCACGCCGCCGGAGACCGCGAGGCCCATGCCGACGATCCAGCACAGCAGGACGCGCGGCAGCTGGAAGTCGAGCACGACCTGGGCGCCGTCGGTGCTCCGGTCGCCGGTCAGGGCGCGCAGCACGTCGGACAGGGGGATCGATGTCGCCCCGATCATGAGGCTGACCACGCTCGCCGCCAGGGCGAGCACCAGCAGGCCGCCGACCAGGGTCCAGGGTCTGCGCGCGAGGAGCGCGGTACGTCGGACGGGCTGTCCCAGCGCGATGTTGACGGTCATGTCCGTGCCTTTTGCCGACGGGCCAGGTAGATGAAGATCGGGGCACCCACCAGCGCGGTGACCACGCCGGTCGGCACTTCGAAGGGCGGGTTGACGTAGCGCGAGCCGATGTCCGCGTACACGGTGATCGCCGCGCCGGTCAGCGCCGAAAGGGGCACCACGATCACGTGGTCGGAGCCGACGAGCCGGCGCACGATGTGCGGGGCGATCAGCCCGACGAAGGCGATCGGACCGGCCACCGCGACCGAGGCGCCGCACAGCACGATCACCGTCACCGCGCCCAGCGCGCGGGTGCGTTCCACGTTCTGGCCGAGGCCGCGCGCCATGTCCTCGCCCAGGGCGAGGATGTTGAGGGAGCGGGCCAGGGCCATCGCGCCGGCGAGACCGGCCAGGGACCACGGCAGCGCGGTCGTGACGTCGTGCCACTGGGCGAAGTTGACCCCGCCGACCAGCCAGAAGAGCACCGACTGGGTGTCGTTCTCGTGGAAGATCACCAGCACCTGGGTCAGCGACACCAGCAGGGTGCTCGCGGTCACCCCGGCGAGGGCCAGCCGGACCGGGCTCACCTTGCCCGATCCCATTCCCGCCAGGGCCATCACCGTGACGCCCGCCGCGGCCGCGCCCACGAACGCCAGCAGGATCGTCGGCGCTCCGGCGATCGACGGCAGGACGGTGATCGCGGTGACCACGACCACCGCCGCACCCGCGTTCACGCCCATGATGTCCGGCGAGGCGACCGGGTTCGCGGTGATCGCCTGCATGAGGGTGCCGGCCGCCGCGAGGTTCGCGCCGACGAGCGCGGCCAGCAGGATGCGTGGCATGCGGATGGTCCGGACGATCTCCTGCGCGGGGGAGCCGGCGGAGAACCAGGACCGCAGCACCGTCCCCCAGCCGATGTGCTCGCTGCCCAGGGACAGGCCCCACAGGGTTCCGACCACCAGGACTCCGGCACACACCAGGGCGACCAGGGCGGCCGTGCCGTGGCGGGTTCTCGCGGGTGACGGCGCCGGCGAGCCGCCCGTGGCGGGCGCGGTGGAGACGGTCGACGTCGTCATCACTTCCCCGTCAGGTCCTTGATCGCCTCGCGGGCGATCAGCTCCGCGGCCGCGGTGCCCCGGGACTTGGACCAGACGTTGCCGTCCACCGGGAAGTCGGCGTTGCCCTTCACCGCCGGGATGGTCTTCCACAGGCTGCTGCCCTGCCACTGGTCGGACAGCGTCTTGGCCGTGTTGTGCGCGACGAACAGCACGTCCGGCGCGGTGGTGACCATCGTCTCCAGGGTCATGCCCACGCTCACGTCGGTCGTCGACGACGGGGTCGTCTCCAGCCCCAGGTAGCCCAGCACCGTCGGGGCGAACCCGCGCGGGGTCTGCGCGCTGAACGCCTTCTCGGACGCGACCGCGAACATCACCTTGCCCTTGCCGCCGGCCGGCAGCTCGCTCTTGAGCTGGTCCATCACCTTCTTGTGCGCGGCGAGCGCGGCGCTCATCCGGTCGCAGGCGTTGACGGCCAGGCCGATCTGCTGCTCGGTGACGAGGGTCTCGGCGTAGTCGGCGACGCTGCTGGGCAGGGAGACGGTGGTGGCGATCGACTCCAGCTGCTTCTCGACGGCGGAGTCGCGCTTCGGGTCGGCGATGATGAGGTCGGGCTTCAGGGACTTGATGACCTGGAGGTTGGGGGACTGGCGCAGCCCCACCGAGGTGTAGGGGCCGATCTTCTGCCGTACCGGGTCGATGATCCGCTTCGGGTCGCCGTCGTCGGCGACGCCGACGGGCGTGATGCCGACGTTGGCCAGGGCGTCGACGAAGGAGAACTCCAGGGCGACCACGCGCTTGGGCGTCCCGCTGACGGTGACCGGGCCGTTGTCCCCCTGGACGACGCGGCTGTCCTTGCCGCACGAACTCAGGTCCACCGCGGCGGTGGCGGGCGTCCTGGCGGCCGCCTTCCGGCCGTCGGGGGCGGCTCCCCCGCCCTTGGCGGACGACCCCGCCGTACCGCCGCAGGCGGCGCTCATCAGGGCGAACGCGAGTACGGTGCAGGCAACGGCGGCGGGACGTCTGACGGTACGCAGGCCAACATGACGGGACATGGTGCGCTCCTGGGGAGGGGGACTGGCACGAGGACGAACGCTGACCCGTCGTCTGAAGGCGGGTTCGATACGGAGAGGACGCCGGCTGTTCGGTTGAGGGTGTGGCCAGATGAACCGGCAGTTCAGCCTCGCCGATTGGGCAGAACCGTAGTAAGTGCTACAGCGGCCGTCAATAGATGTAGTGCAAACCTTCAGGAGAGTCTCGGGATCGTCGCACGGTCAGGCCGAGGGCGCCTCCGCCGATCCGTCGTAGAGGTTCCAGGGCAGCAGGGTGTACGCGCCCTCGCACGGATTGCCCCCGAGGATCCGGTACTCGCCGGACGTCAGGTCCACCAGGCTGCTCATCGTGGTCTTGTAGCGGCGCACCGGCTCGTCCCTGGGGTCGGGGTGGGCGCACACGCCGAACGGATGGCCGAGGTGGTCGCTCATCGTCTCGGCGACGACCTTGCGCACGGCGGCGGAGCCGGCGGCGTCCCTGGCTCGCGCCAGGCCCCGCTCGATGACCGGCACCCGGAAGAGGGAATCCACGGACGAGGGGCGGTAGTTGCCGGCCAGCGCCTCGGGGACGCCGTACTGGTAGTGGTTGCCGTGCACCAGTACGCCGTCGACCGGGTAGCCCCACCGGTGGTCGAGGGGCGTCGTCTCCAGGTCGATCGCGATCCCGTCGCGGTGGACGAGCACCAGGTTGGTGGCGATGTGCTGGCGGACGGAGAACGGCACCTGCAGCGCGTCGCGCAGGGTGGCGCTCTCCAGGATCAGCCGCCGCAGGATCGGCTGCGGCAGTCCCGGAGGTGTGCCGAACCGGCCGTCCAGGCCGTTGGCGTTGAGTGCGATGCCCGCCGCGTTGGCGCCGTGCCTGCCGACCTGGCCCGCCTCCACCTGCATGACGATCGTCGGCCGTGACGGCTGGACGACCCGGACCATGACGGTGGTCGCCTCGGTGCCCTCCCGCCAGTCCCAGTTCTGCCCGCAGTAGACGTGCCCGTCGCCGGTGGCCTCCGGCAGCAGTGCGAACGAGGAGCAGCCGTCGGCCGGTTCGTCCGCGGTGGCCATGCCGACGAAGGAACTGTCGCCGCTGCGGACGATCTCGCCGCGGGCGTTGAGCGCGAGGATGTCGTCGGCGCCGGCGTTCGCGCCCTCGGCGATGCCGTCCATCTCCTCCAGCAGGTGCGGGGCGTCGCGGGCGATGACACCGCGCCAGGACCGGGCCCGCTGGAGGACCTCCGGCCACTCCAGCCCCGACGACACCGAGAACGCCCGGCGGTAGTAGTCGAGCGAGGCGGCGATCTCGTCCCGCGCCGCCTCGCCGTAGGTGCGGCCGCGCTCGGCGGGTGTGCCGCTGATCTCGATGAGGGGTATCGCTCGCGTCATCGTCCTCTGCCTTCCCTGTCGTACCCGAACCGGCAGCCCACCAGGGGCTTGTAGTGGCTGCTACGGTAGCAATCCCTACGACATCGTCAATGGATTGACATAGTTACGACAGAGAGGGATCCCCGTGCCCCGACCGGAAGGCAGACCCTGATGCCCGAGCGCACCCACACCGTCGCCGTCATCGCCGGCGACGGCATCGGACCGGAACTCGTCGAGTCGGCGCTGACCGTGCTCGACGCGGTGACCTCGACAACTCCCTTCGCCCTGCGGACGGTTGCCGTCGACGCGGGTGCGGGCACCTACCAGCGCGAGGGTGCCGCGCTCACCGACGCGGGCCTGGCGGCGATCCGTTCCGCCGACGCGACGCTCAAGGGCCCCGTCGGGCTGCCGCACGTACGGATGCCCGACGGCACCGAGGCGGGACTGCTCGGCGGGATCCTGCGCAACGGCCTCGACCTGTACGCCAACGTCCGGCCGGTCACCCTGCTGCCCGGCGTCGAGTCACGGCTGCGCGTGGAGCCCGGCGCCATCGACTACGTGATCGTCCGCGAGAACACCGAGGGCCTGTACGCGTCCCGCGGCAAGGGCGTGGGCAACGAGCGGGCCATGGCCGACACCCTGCTGGTGACCCGGGCCGGCTGCGAACGGATCGTCCGCCACGCCTTCGACCTCGCGCTGCGGCGCTCCGGGGCGCCGGCCGACGGCGTCCGCCGCGTGACGTGCGTCGACAAGGCCAACGTGCTGCGCAGCATGTACTTCTTCCGCTCCGTGTTCCTGGAGGTCGCGCGGGAGTACCCGGGAGTCGAGGCCGAGTGCCGCTACGTCGACGCGACGGCGCAGGCCCTGGTGATGGAGCCGGAGCACTTCGACGTCGTCGTCACCGAGAGCATGTTCGGGGACATCCTCAGCGACCTCGGCGGCGGCACCGTCGGCGGGGTCGCCCTCTGTCCCGGCGGCAACATCGGTGACGCACGCGCCTACTTCGAGCCCATCCACGGCAGCGCGCCCTCGCTGGCCGGCCAGGACCGGGCCAACCCGCTCAGCCAGATCCTGGCCGCCGCGATGATGCTCGACCACCTCGGCGAGCAGGCCGCGGGCGACCTGATCCGTGGCTCGGTCCGGGCGGCCCTGGCGTCCGGGGCGATCCGGCTCCGGCGCGACGGCACCGCCGAGGGCGGTACACGCGCGGTCACCGGAGCCGTCGTCGGCGCGCTCGGCTCCTGACGGCCGCGCGTACGGGCCCGGCGCGCACTCTGCCCGTGGCGCGCCGGGCCGCGCCGCGGGCGGTCACCGCCCCCGGACGTCCCCACGAACCTCCTGCCGACCCTCACCGAATCGAGGACGCTGTGAACGCCGAACCGACCCCGCCCAACCTGCTCGTCCGCCCCGGGTCCGTCACCCCCTTCGACCGCGGGAACGGCGTGCGGACCCTGCCCCACGTGGGCGTGTGGAACTGCCCGTCCGCCACCCTGACCACCGGCATCACCGCCTTCACGGTGGGGACCGGCCTCCCGCTGCACACGCACAACGTCGAGGAGAGCGTGCTGCTCCTCGAAGGCCGGGCGACCGTGACGATGGGGGAGGAGACCTTCGCCATCGAACCCGGTACCAGCACCTGGGTGCC
>Ga0131853_10007904_pt1 | contig 19313 bp, 14 predicted proteins | sample TergutLab28metaG_FD_92764 | JGI IMG/M metagenome (GOLD analysis project Ga0131853, IMG submission 92764) | Labiotermes labralis P1 segment gut microbial communities from Petit-Saut dam, French Guiana - Lab288 P1 (version 2) (version 2) | ecosystem: Host-associated > Arthropoda: Insects >...
GATGGGAGAACGAAAATATGTGTGGCGATGGGAGAACGAAAATATGTGTGGCGATGGGAGAACGAAAATATGTGTGGCGATGGGAGAACGAAAATGTGTGTGGCGATGGGAGAACGAAAATATTTGTAAGAAAAAATTTAGAGCCCTAAATTCACTTCAGTGCAAAGAGATTTACGTACCAGAATTCTGTAAATAAGTCCAAAATTCCGAGTAGTTAAATAATGTTACTCACATTGCGCCGATAGAATTTATCGTCTGACGTGTAAGACTTTAAAGAAATAAACTCCCGAATCAACTCTTACGAAAGAGAGCTCTGTGAAAAACGTAAGAGTTGAAAGCAGTTCAAAGCAAGGACATTTAATTTTTAGTGCAGGTTGATGTCAGTAATTTCAGGTAATTTAAACAAATGTTGACTCTGAGAGGAAGGCACTTGGTAGTCTGCCACAGTCTCATTTCCTGCCTGTATTCAGTTAAATAAACCGCTATGGAGCACTGCGGATCCTACATGTGAGGGTAACAGAGCCAGTGAGATGGTTAAACAGGACCAAAATCATGAACCCTACGCACTAAAACTCATACGTAATGGTATTCAAAGGGATAGGAAGAGTTCCCCCGTCTCTGGCGAATTTACACTTAACACAGGCACTTGGGAAACTTTTTGTAGATCAAAGAATATTTCACGGTGTATAGCCTCATGCATTGACCTATTACTATTCGAGCCACGTGCTCTAAATTCATGAACACTACACTTATTCAGTTTTCATCTTTTGCCTTTTCGTACTTCTCTTCCTTCCCTCCTACTCGTGTTTATTTTTTTCTTTTCCAAATCGTCCTTTACTGACGTGTTTCCCAAAAGGTACTCAGCGGATAAGAATTTCCAGACGATCCGCCGATGAACTTCTCCAGTGATGAACTTCAATATGCAGATATTTTATACAGGTACCTAACATATTATGCCGTGAAGGGGTATAGGAAACCGCTTTAACCAAGGTATGCTGCATTAAACGGACACCACTGCTAGTAAACAGTAGAAAAAATACAAACGAAGAAATTACTGAAGCTTTGTTTTGTAAATACAAATAATTTAGAACCAGTTCCACTTCTAAACAACAAATTCATTATGTTTGGGTTCGAATGCAGTGGCGTACCCAGGAATTTTTTTCGGGAGGGGGGGAGGTTGGGGAGTTCAACAAATTCATTTGAGGACGGAGGACAGAGAGAACGGGGGCCTGGGGGCGGTAGCCCCCTAGTCAGGGGTTCTGGAGGCAGCAGTAATTTGGTACAAGAAATTTCATTTCATATAGTAAAATTTTCTTAATTTTTGGTACTTTAAGACTATTTATGATCACAACCAATTTATTTGTCATTGCTAATGTGAAACAATTGCGAACCGGCGGTAGTTTTAGAACTTTACTGCCTTTTTTCCGAACATCTTGGGGTGTCGGCATCCTAAATTCAACAATTTTTAACAGTTTTCACAATCGGGCTGAGTTTGGCATAATTTTAGAGGGCCTTCGGAATTTCGGGGGGGGGGGGGGGTTTTAACCCCCCAACCCCCCCCCCCCGCCTCGGTACGCCACTGTCCGAATATGCCTTGTTTTGATTTCTCATCAAAATAAAGCTGTTCCAACACATACTTGTTTTAAATGTACCCAAATTTTCTCGTATGGCGCAGGGGGACAGCCGTATTTTTCAAAACCAAAGTGCTCCATAGCATTATGTCTGCGAAACACTGTTATAAATTACTTTATAGGCCTGTGTACCTTCCATACACTTCGTATGACGTAAGGTTTTATTACATCATATATCAAAATTTTTATATATTTTCAATATAAATATTTTCGAAGTGCATTGTTTAATATTTAATACCCTTTACTGTACTTGGTATTCAAGATTTTGTTGGGAGTGTTATGCAAGTCCACAGTCTCTGACAGCAGAGGGGCACGCTGACGACAGTGATGTTGTAAACATATGTTGATTTCGTAAATTGAGTTGAGTGAAAAAAAAGACAGTCAACATTAGACATTTTCTGCAGTAGTTCAGCCATGTATCGTCTTCTCAGGAATTACATCGGGTGCCCGTAAAATACGAACGTAAGCTACTTAAGGTGCACTTTCGGAAGCTGACACTCTATGAACCACAAATGCTGGTCAGCGTAGAGTTACTTAAATAATCATGCCATGGGTAAGAGTTAAAACAGGGGAGATGTGGGCTTTTTAAACACGTTCCGAGAATTGCAGAAGGGCACCATTATGTTCGTCACGCCTGTCTGTCCTTTTGTCCGTCTGCACGGAACAACCCCGTTCCTACTGAACAGATATTTGTGACTCTGAATCCTTCGGCTTCTTCGGTATGTTGATATTATCAAAGCTTACATTTATAAAGCAGTTCACACCACACACACACACACACACTTAATGTAGATTTACTATACTCACACAAAGGCCTTGATGTAGAGATCTCCTCATCAAACACGCCGCCACACAATTATATAAATAATCTTAAGTGTGTCGAATGACAAAGACCTGATGACGACCACTACCGGACGAAACATGCAGTCTTTTGACCTAGAATATAACATCTAATTAAACAATAGTTGTGTTATTGACTTCATACCTACATGCTAGGATATTTGTGAAATTTCATATTTCAATATTTCTCGAAAATGTGTCGATAAAGTCCAAATTTGATTGAAACCTAATAAAAGCAACGGTTACTTTACCTGACGACATATGTAAATTTATTATAATATCTTGCTCAATTATTTTGGAATGATAAATATTTTAGGCAAATTTGTGTAGAGTATCTAAATTCAGGGTTTAGGTTCAATACATTTTCCCGAAAACAGTGTCGTTTTATGAGACACTTTGAAAAAAAATATTGTAGAGGCCGACAGGTCACAGATAAGAATACAATCCGGCACATGCACATTGCATGCTGGATAGATTAGGTTACAGACACACACGCTCAGGACATATAATACTTATTGCTTTCGCATGGCAACAATGGTTACACAAACGCGCCTCAAATGTACGTTTACATGTAAATTGCCTGTCTTGTTAAACCCCTTAATGGCATTTGTTTGTAAGGAATGAAGAAAACCACGAAATATAGAGGGGTGTTCACTGCCGAAATTCGAATGTAATACTAAGTACGTATCAGCACCTATCAGCTTATCCGTTAACTTTTTTGGCACCGTCATTCCGTTGTGTTTGTTAATCAATGTCTGTGTTTGTCTTCAGACAGAACTCAGCTCTTAGAGTACTATGTATTCATTTGTCATCTGCTACATGTTTCGGCCTCTTTTACCATCGTCAGGTCGATTTCGTAACATACATGGAGAAATATGCATAGATAGAGACCTTTCCTTCACGGTTACTACATTAAAATACGTACTTTTTAATATTATTCACTTTAGAAGAATAACTGGTTAAAAATTAAAATTAAAATCCTTTCGTAATTTTTTGATAAGATCATTTAAACACTAATAATATAATTTTAAACCAAGCGAAACAGAATTAGGTTAACACATATGGACAAAATATCATATTATTTTTAAATTGAGCCGAATAATTAGCACATTGTTAAAATCCACGCTAAATGTCAAATAAGTTATTTGTAACAATCTAAATTCCCTGCTTTTTTCATACGATCTGTATGTATATGTATCACTACTTCGGAACAGATGAACCTATATATCCGTGTATAAAAAAAGTCACATATTTCATGAAACTTCAATGTCAACACAGTTCTTTTCAAAGCAAGGAATGTTGTATATGTACGTCTAACGCAACTCCTTAAGTGGATAATTTGTGCCATGCATGATCAAGAAATGATCAATGTATTAATAACTAAGATTGCGAATGACATGACCAGTTACGTGAGTCATTTTGACTGCACGCCCCATGAACAGAAACATCTAAATATTCAATAATAATTATATTTATAATTTTTAACCATTTTAACCACTAGTGTGTATATTTTATTATTATCTTACATGGAATAATAGTAAAGACGTATGTATTTTAATGTCCTAGCTGCGGAGGGGAGACTTCCACCTCGGTATATTTTTCCATGTATGTTGTGCAAACTACATAATGATAGCCAAAAAGGTCGAAACCTGTAGTAGATGACAAAGAACCCAAAGTATTTTAAGAGCTGAGAATAAATAGAGATTGCTTTTTCGTTTTAAGGATGTTTAGGTTGCCATCCCGATATTATCACTCATTTCTTTAATATTTTTATAATTTCAATGAAGACCACTGAATTCCTTTCTTTTACAGATCAAAGACGTTCCAACAGTTATTGTCAAGGCAGCAACTCCCTCACCTGCTGATTCCGAGACAAATATTCTAACATCTCCATCAGCATGCGGATCTTTAAACAATGGAGCCGAAACTGTATAGATCAGCTGTACCAGTATTATCGTAACAGATGGGGCACAGTATTACTGTATATGAGAAACATTCAAAATGCCGGCAGCAGGCAGAACTAAAATTCTTTATCGTCCACGTTATCTTTATCAGCTATTATTTGTTGAATCTTGTCAAGTTTAATGTTTCCAGCATTTAATATATTATCTGATAGTAACTTATAGGCCGATTATTAATTTATATTCTATATTATTCAGCGAACGATAGTTTAAATATAGAGTGAATGCCAAGGGATATAGAAGAAGGTGGAGAAAATCAGCCATGGTGCAGTGCTGGAGCACGTGTTGTAACCAGAAGCTGCAGCGGAGGAATGAAGTAATTATTGCTTAAGATGTGTTGGCCGAATTTGTCGGCGTAACTAGCAACAGTACACTACAAGGTGCCCATTTAAACACATCACAATGAACCTACATACTCCTTCTCGTGTAATAGACCTACCTCTTTCTTACTGAAGACTACTGAATCGACACTGATTTTAATGTCTAGAAAATTAAAGTGCTAAACATGGCAGGGTGTTGTTTGGCGACATTTGTATCAGCAAAGCTTTTTATTTGAGAAATATACAAAACGCTGGCTTGAATGCCAAAAGAGAAAAGGCAAGTTGGCGGACATGAAATGAAGTTGAGAGTGAAATATGAAAATAAACCTTAGGAACAGACGTGTAAAAGTTAAAATGGGCTACGATGACTCAGAAGAGGATATAATGGCAGGATATTTTTCCTCGCAATATTGAGGTTTCTGATTCCATTACATTAGGGATTTGCTTGATATGAAGAATTATACCGACTGATTAACGAAGATATTTGAAAACTGAGTTAGTGTGCATTTTTAGGGAAACGGTTTTTTGGTGTAAATGTGGATTGTGTTTCTGTATGACTATTTGTTTTGTTAAATATATCCAACAACAGTAGTGTATGTAATAGCAGAATTCCTTGCGTCGTTTTCTTTACAGCGAGAATGTGACATTAAAATCCGTTGCTATAAAATTGTGAATAAAACGCGGAGTTAAACAAATTATCTCTTATAAACATATTACTATCCAATAAGAAGTAATAATATTTTTGACAAAAGTAACATTCCATATCAATCAAGAGAATTTTTATGGTACAATGTACTTTTCATTTCAAACAATCACAATTTTATTCCTATTACCAATATACAGTATTACTTAACATTAACAAAAAACAAATTATGATGCAAGTGGATGTCGTCATTGTTATTATACGTTACTTGTATTGTTCATGTGTACAATAAACTTGGCCATGTCAGAAGACAATGTTACACTTTCTACGACAACCCTAATCGTAGAATTTCTAACAATGCAAATAATGTCCAGCATTATACATGGCTGTTAGATTCCTAATTTGATTTTGTGAAATATTATTATGCAAGTTACATAATAATTTGTTCTGTGTTCTGTTTGCTTGATGATGGCTTATTGTTATGACGAAATATGTTGCATTAAACCAGCCAATATTCAAAAAGAGTTGTGACTGACTTTATTATCCGTGTTCCTACTTCTTGTTCAATTGTCTGTTATGAGATGGTATTTTTATAGTTTCATTAACTTCCTGTTTACTTTCGAACTAATACTGGGAAAACACCGTCAAACAGGTCCGGATTATCAAAATTACTGGCTTGTCGGATGCGACCGAAACTAGTATGGTAGTAATTTACCGACATTTCCGAAGAATATTATACTCTGTCTTCAGCGCAGAGGTTTAAGACACGCACAACAGAAGGCTTTACTTTTCAGTGCGCGATTAACTCTCTTTCCACGAAAATGTAGGCAGAATACTCCTCTGAAAAGTCTGTAAGTTTTTACCAGGTCACACTGCATTTTATTCCGGAAGACACAAATCTGTATGGTCACTGCCCTTATCATGTCTCTGCACTATATCTTTCAAGAATATTCTCGGATTGGCAATGGTTCAGCAGGTCATTCCCGACGTCTCACCATGGAGGCCTCTGCTTCTCTTCCAGGGCTACTAAAATCCTCGCACTGTCTGCACGGAACAACGAAAATCAGGATCTTCATGAGGTTCCGCGCGACTGGACAACCAATAACATCGAAGACAAAATTCACACAGCGTCGTAGCCTAAAATCTCGTAGGATTACATTTCAGATAATATTTTACGCATATTAGAGATTTTTGAAGCCATACATTCTTTACGATAGTCCTAAAGTAATATTCCTAAGTTATTTTTTAAATTTACATTATGTGGATACCTCCACAATTAACAAATTGTGTAAATAATAATAATAACAATTCAAATAACTGCGGGAACTACACGAAACAAACAGGTGATATTGTGGTTTCATATATCCGTAGCTGAAAGCGCTACAGCTTGTATAACAGAATGCCTGTAAATTCGGTACCGGGAAATCCACAGTAGGCTTATAAGAGAATTATCATGCGAAAAAAAATTGAGAAACTAATGGTGGCTTATCAGTATCCAACAAACGTAAAAGTATTTTAAAAAATAAATGTAAGCCTAACTCCACGTAAATTATCATTTGTCTAGCACAACGCTCATTTCACATAAAGCTGATATGCAGCTCTATCGACATTTTCGAAAAAAGGCCAATCGAGGAAAATTTGGTACACGACGTCAAAAAGTTGTGCCACAAATGTTTACTTTGCCGCGCACTCGAGCGTCATGGAACGTTCTGCGGAACAACATAGAATTTGATTTTTATGCTAAAACCTAACCCAGCTCATCAGTCGTTTAGCATGTCCTAATCCCAGGGAATCTAAGTGTTACAAGTAGCGGAACAGTAATTTTAAAAATAATTGGACACTATTAATACTATTTCTATTATTTCACGATTATTAGAGCTTACATATGTTCGCTTGTATCGACGCGTCTTTGAAAAATATATGCACTGCTAGCCTCGGTATCACGTACACAGCTTATTACACCCTGGGTAGGAAACAGACTATTTGGTTACGTTAAGGTTCCAAACTCGCACAGTTCAAATCCATCCCCCCTTAGATATTCTTACTCTTCCCAATTGGCTAACTGTTTAAATCCCACTACTCCCTAACAGAACCAACAGTCAAAATTTGAAATACTTTGTTTCTATTGGCTCACTTACGTAACGTTCTTCCCGTATCGTATTAGCATACTATCCCCGTGTCTTACTGGTCTTCTCTTTCTATCTCTCTGTCACCCTCTGACTCTCTCTAACCGTCTATCCCTGTAAGCTGCTATACAAATCCGTTACACTCACCATTCCACACAAACTAAATTACTAACTAAAACAAACCTATCCAATCTATCAAATATAAAATGTTAATGCCTCATAAAACTTAAACTAACTGTAACGGTTATAATGCTATCTATCATTTGAGTTAGGAACAAGATCATTGTGTAAAATAATTTATGTTATGACTCAGGAGAATAGAAGGCTTTTACGTACTAGAGTATGGGGGAAAACATAAAAGATTAAGGAAATTTTGTTCTACTTATTTATAAAGCTAATTTTGGAAATACTGCCATTATGAGATTCAGTGACGGAAGAACTCGGTCTAGATGACGGAATATTTTCGTTCCATGAAAGCACACCTGGAAACCACCGTCGTAAGGCATTGATCGTTTAAAGGGGCACAGCTTTTATGGAAAAATATCACGGCATGAGAAATACTTATTGAAACGTGCGGACGAAGTTTTTCAGACGGTGTATGTCATGTACGTAATGGAAATATATTTGAGACAGTATGATCCTGTGTAGGCAATAAACTAATATCAAGGCATATTAGATATGCAGATTAACACCGAGAGAGCATTTGACCTGCACACACACACACACACACTCACACACACAGACACACACACACACTCACACACACACTCTCACACACACGCACACACTCACACACACACACACACTCACCCACACACACACCCACACACTCACACACACACACACACTCACACACACCCACCCACACACACACACACTCACACACACACACACGCACACTCACACACACACACACACACCCACCCTCACACTCACACACACACACACGTACGTTTGCCTATACTGTAGGTTCTATAGTACATATTTTACCTAACCTGGGATGATAGGCTCTGCCGTTGGGTAAATAGTTCCCGATTTTATATATTCAGGGTCCAGAAACTTGTGTTTGTAACTGTTTACACAACGGTAGAGCAAAACACCCTAGAATACTTGAATCTGCAGCAGTACTGCTGGGAGAATCTCACATATGTTAGTGTTTCCTGTAATTCCATTAACGGTAGTCCCCTCCCTGATTAAATACGATCTCTGAGAGTTCAGTAGTGTACCGACTTCGGACTCAACATTTACGAAAATTGTTAGAGCCGCTGGATTTAGCCTTATACGGACATTATAAACAGATCACGTATTGCAGTTTAAAGTAAAGAAGTTCAAAGGAGCAATTCCTTTTTCAAAGAATCGATGTCAAGGATAGTCTTGCGCTCTTCTGGTTCAAAGACAGCTTTGATATAAACATATCTGACTAGAACCAAACACAGTACTGAGCGTGTGTTAAGATTATTTATTTGGGCGCTGCAGGTTTACAGCACACCACATCTGTGCATGGAGTTGGACGATTAGTGACAAGGAAGATGGGCGAAGGTGCTTGCGTGGGTGAATGTTTATAGTACTTTAACCGACACAGGAATAACTCAAAATAGCCAAAGAGTGATTTAAATTTTTGAAATGTTCCATTTCCAATTCTTGCACTAATGCTGAGCCTGACATTAGCTTTTATACATTTATGGTACACTACACTACACTTACGGTACACTACACTAACTTATGATACACTACACTACACTTATGGCACACTACATTACACTTATGGTACACTACACTTGTGGTACACTACACTACATTTATGGTACACTACACTAACTTATGTTACACTACACTACATTTCTGTCGTTTACCACCGAGCATGGAGGAAGAAAATAATATAGAAATGAATACGACATACAAAACAGTTTAATACAGTAGCGGCTGGTACAGTACAAAAAAAGTTTTTTTTTAAAATTCAAAGTGATTTAAGCGTTTTCATTAAAGTTATTTTAAAAACGAGATAAATAATATTCCCATCGTCTAATTCGTATGACAGGACCGACTGTCTGGTATGCTGTAATGCTCTGAACTGCAAGGTGAAGCCTATACAAATGCTTCGTGACCGCAACAGACACCGAGAAGTGCCTTTTGTTTGCGCTTCTTTAATTGTTGAAATCATAGTAGCATTACAACTGTTCGTGTGAATGTGAGTTTTTCCGACAAATTCTATGAATTAAAATAGATTTTTGAGGCTTTATCTTCTGCTATTTCCGACCACATGACCAACGATTTTCGGTGTAAAATGACGTTACTGCATAGAGCACGCGACTAGAAAATCAGATATTTCAACCTAATAAAACTTAACGGGGTTTTCACTCATATATTCTTCATTAACAAAACATCAACTTCCGCCCATTTTAAAAATAAATTACCCTTCAACAGCGAAATTTTCCGTATAGAATAAAACGACAGTCTTGTAAATGTTTATGTCTGTTGACCAACACTGTGTTGTATGGGCTTATTGCATTACAGGCTAAGTAAATATCGAACACAGCTCCCTTTTGTCCTGTAAACTAAACATGTTCTCCCAAATGGCGAACAAAGGGCGAGGTTGAATAATAAGAGACCAACTTGATGTCACTAGTTTTTGAGTTTTATTTCACTTCTTCTATGCAAAACATGTTTCGGACATTAATACATCCATCATCAGAAGCCTGCGACTTTTCTATTGTATCACCGCATTGGTCGTGTGTTCTTGTTTCGATGTCTATTGGAGTTTCGGTGTGGTTGGGTTGGGATGGTATCCGGCTGTAGCAGGCTGAAACTGTGCTTCAGCCTGCTACAGCCGGATACCACCCCAACCCAACCACACCGAAACTCCAATAGACATCGAAACAAGAACACACGACCAATGCGGTGATGCAATAGAAAAGTCGTAGGCTTCTGATGATGGCTGTATTAATGTCCGAAACATGTTTTGCATAGAAGAAGTAAAATAAAACTTAAAAACTAGTGACATCAATTTGGTCTCTTATTCTTCAACTATCACAATGACGCACGGTCCAATATACAAAAGGGCGAGGTGTTTTAAGGATGCTCCAAATTGTTTGACGGAAAATCAGAATTTTGCTATACAGAATATTTAATCAAAATTTTGTTTCCATATCCCTTATATCTTTTCGACACCTTGAGCGAAAAAGTCACTAGTGTATAGAGTACTGTAGAAATAGAGAATGATTTTAACAAACCATTTATTTAAAGTTTTATAGTTAAATTATATCTTTTAAATGACCTAATTGTGACCTCACGCAAACAGTCAGTCGTCGCCCTACCTACTCCCAGTATTAAACTTCTTTTCTTGTGCCAGCAGCTGTTTTGTTGATAACAGCTGTTGCTCCTTTTCCGTCTTGAAATTCTTATATACTCGTATAACTGATTTCACTATATCTCGGAAGAGTAATAACTTTTTAGGTCGGTTGACTGAGATCGCCATGCCACTGTTCCGCTTGGGCCAATCACCTTTCTTCATAATTTTAGAAAAACACTCCGTAAAAGTTGCTCGTAAAACCTACAGGTGCTCCCTCATGTTGCAGCCACATTCCTTCCCCCGCTAGAAGGGGCATATTCTCTACATAAAAAGAGGTTAATACTTCTAAAAATTACTGTAATCACCAGCTGATATGTGTTCCTCCTTGAAATATGATCCACGGAAGCAGGTTAACGTAGTTAAAACCGTCTACATTTGTACCCAGTTCCAAATCTAAAGGCGTCTGTGCTATTGGTGTTGAAATTTTATGCTATATTAAATTTTTTTTGGGGGGGGGGTAAAACAACTTAGCGAATACCTAGAAACAGAAAAAGGAACAGCAATTACTAATGTGCCTAAAAGAAGGAAAATGAAGAAGCTTTACTCCATGACTAAATCGTCGTTTTTGCACAATTACCTGTCACATACAATGTGACAAATTTCGATGTACGGAAAACAGTTCACCAAAACAGTCTTCAGCAGCATTCAGTGCCACTCTCACCTAATGATGTATCTTATAAGTTTAAATTGCGTATTATTATTTTATTGCAAACAACACGTTTCAAGATTCTATTTTAGGAAAATTTATTCGGCCATATCACTTTAGGATACTTAATCAAAAAACGCACCTACTCTTTTAATTTTGATAAAAATTTTGAAATAGATAAGCAGGCTAGGGAGTATTGCTCAGGTTCAAAATAACATTCAAGTCAGAAATTAGATCACCGAATTCTACAAGGTCCTTTGATTCTACAGCAAATGCGTTAGATATTTATGTTTTAAAGTTTATTTTGTAATGTGAAATAAAAACGAGTAACGACCTTCATAGAGTTGAGACTTTTCCCTGAAATAGAGACGGAAGACAGTTCACTAACAAAGACAGAAGAAAGTGTAATAAAAAATTTAAGGAACTTTTACGTGTACAGAGAGCAGTAGTCAGCTGGTACCACTCTCTGACATTTTTTGGTAAGGAAGTTCTGCAGCTCGAGAAGGAAAGGCAGAGAGAGGGGATGTTTATTTTTTCAACAAACTCGTCGATGTTTTGCTTGTGTGAAGTAAAAGCAAATTGTAAGAGATCCTGCCAAAAGTTAGAAAGCATATCGTACAAAATTTAGTTATAGCGCTGACTAATACTCTTCCTCTAATATTTAACCGCTAAGTACCATCCACACGAATGGTTCCAAATCTGTCTAAGTTCCAGGAGAAAAATTACGTCATAGTGTTTTCTGTAGAATAGTAGAAGGTTTTACTTTTTGTACCACAATTTAGATCAGGAAGAGTACTGCTAGCGCAAAGTATACCATAATGGATGGAAGGTTTTTGTGCAAATAATGACGAGAAGAATATATGGTTGAGCTGTTCATTAACTCCTACCCAGCTAATGTGGATAATAATGGTGAGCTACTAATAATGCCGGCAAATGGCAGATGGGATTTAACTTGGCGTTTAAAGGGTTAACTTTACTTTTTGCACTAATTGAGAAAAAGACCGTCATTAGTAGCTTTTGTGCTGTAACGTTTATATTCAGCCCTAGGAACAGCAGTATTTCACGGGTCCATATTTTTGGGAACAGCGGATATAAATGTTATGCAAACAAACACAAACAAACTAACTAAAAACAAACAAATAAACAAACAAAACACATACATACACATATATACACATATACATACGCATGCACAAACAAACGAACGAACAAGAATCGAACATACATGCATACATACACATATATGGACATAGGACACACATGCATACATATGTACATACATACATGCAAACATATATATATATATACACACACACACACACACGGACACACATACGTATAAACACATACATACATTCATACATACGGACATACATATACACATACGCAAACAATACATACATATATACACATACATACGTTCTGATATACATACATACATATATACACACGTACGGACACATACATATATACATACACACATAGAAACATACTTACGATCATACATGCATATACACACGCATACGTACATACATAGCGGTAAACAAACGTGTAGATTCAAACACACACACACACACACATACATACATACATACTTACATACATACTGTAACAATGGGCAAGCACGAAGTAATTCGGAATAAGATAATCGGTCTTCAGATGGACGATGGACAGTTTTCATGTTTGAACAGAAGCGGTAGTATGGAGATGTTTCAGAGTTGGAGGGCACTTCGATATTTCGTGTATGATCTTTTGCATTATTTAATAATAGGTCTATTTTAGCATAGGGGACCGCGGTAGTACAGTGTGTAAGGTTCTGTGTTACAAATTGGAAGGTCGCTGATTCGATTCCAGATGGTGTCATTGGAATTTTTTATTGACATAATCCTTCCGATCGCACTATGGCCCTGGGGTCGACTCAGTCTCTAACATAAATGAGTACCAGGAGTATTTCCTGTGGGTAAAAGTGGCCGGTCCGTAAGGCTAACAACCTTACCACCATCCTGGGCCATTGTCACGTAATCTAGGGACCTTAACTTCCTGGAACCCTCTGGGCACGTCGGGCCTGTAATGGGACTGATTTACCTTTTACCTACTTTAGCATAACATAGGCTAAATTATTGGCAGTTAAGGCAAATGATACCATTAAGTTTCTGCGGATTATTTCTCATTATTTACGAAAGAGGAGTGCGAATTTTATTAAAGGTTCAAAATTACTGACTTCGACTGATTGCGTAAGTTACTACCGTCATTTTCTGTGTTCCTGCGCTATGAGCGAATTAGTACAGTACTTTAAATATTTAACATTCTCCTATGACAGTTTCGTCTTACGATCCAACGTTTAGTATCGCCACTTCAAGAATACAATACTACAACTTACAGCACCTCCAACACAGCCGTTAAACACCTACATTCAACGTGCTCCTTCAACGCTTGTGCTTAATTTTAATACCCAAGTACCAATATATTGTGCGGATTTAAAAAATTTTTAAATATCTCCTTGAAATTTTGTAGAACTGTATAATAAGGGGGCCGCAGTAGCACAGTGCTTAAGGTGCTGTGCTACAAATCGGAAGGTCTCTGGTTCGATCCCAGATGGTGTCAGTGGAATCTTTACGGAAATAAAATCCCTCCGATAGCACTATGGCCCTGGGGGTCGACTCAGCCTCTAACAGAAATGAGTACCAGTAGTATTTCCTGGGGGTAAAGGCGGCCGGTGCGTAAGGCTGACAACCTACCACCATCCTGTGCCGTTGTTACGAAATCTGGGAGCCTTAAATCCCTGGAACCCTCTGGGCCTGCCGAGGCCTGTAATGGGGCTGCTTTACCTTTACATTTACCTTTTACTGTATAATAATACAGTCTCAAAGGAGTAAATACGTTACCATTTTATGATAAACACAACACGCAGCTGTGTTTTTAACAATAGTTTATCACTAACATAGTGACAGATGTAATGAAAATTTCTCTTTCATTATTATTGTTTAATTTCCAGTCTATATTCTTGTAAATCCTATTCCTCAAAGGGGCGTAATAGCTGAAATATGTAGCACAATTTTGTAAAGAGTGGACCGTTTTAAAATAAATGAGTTGTTGCATGTGACTGTAATTTTTTATAAACTACACGGAAGAGGCCTACTTGCGGATATGAGCCTAGAGGATTCTTTGTGATATTTTTGTGAAATGAAACGACGGGTATAGAACAATACATATCTGACTGTACAAGAAAGGAGAAGAGTAAAATATTATGCCTGAGAGCAGTGATTGTATGAAAGCGACGGTTTGGGACAGGGTTCGTCAGAGGAAGGTGCTCCGTGTTTTAAGAGGGGAGGATGCCAAATATATATATAATTAAAAATTCTGTAACGAAAACTGGAACAGAGGAGGAAATGTTGTAATTGACAAGGTTTATTATTGGTAGCGTTAGTAGTAGTAATAGTAGTAGTAGTAGTAGTATTTGTTGTTCTCTTTATTTTGGTGGTAGTGGTGGTGGTGGTGGTGGGGGTTTTGGTGTTGTAGAATATAGATTGTAAAATGAGAGTGCAGACCGATGAAAATGAATATATATTTACAGAATCTGCTAGGCAGAACTTGGTGTTACACTGAGAATTATTTATGCAAGGAGCAAAATTCAACTGAACAGTTCATAACCATATTCCATACACAATATGCAGTGTGTTTCTAGTATGTTTCATGACTCGTTATTTTCATTATCATAAGCAGACAAATTCCTTTCCTGCACACGCCTTTTATTGAGAATTTCCTATGAAATTAATACTTTTTTAATCTGAACAGGCCTTCCTTCTTGAACTTTTTTGGTTTGTGATATTCTGTGGCGCACGTAATGGCATCGCACGCCTTTAATTTTTCCACTGTTACCCTTTCACTTTCTCATGTACACAACAGCATACCTTTGTTCTGATTGATTGCTTAGATATCCTGACCAGCGTGTCAATATATTACAGTTATGATCCGTTCCTGTAATTTCATGTCACGGAAAAGGAATAAGTGCATTCGACGCAACTACGTGGAAGAGTCTCACAGGGCTTACGTGTGTTATGGACCCACCCTTAACGTGGTTCTGACAGAGTCTGCACTGAATTAAGTTGGTTTTCTTCAATCTTTCCATAAAAAAGCAGAAGGAGTTTATGAAAGAAATATTACATTTCACCGTAAGGAATGAAAAAGGTGGTGAAAACCAAATTAATTTCAATATGTAGGTGAAGTATGCTGGTTTTTTTGGACGTTTTGTCTTATACACAAAGAAAATTGGTTGTTTATTTAACAGTACCTTGTCAATACCAGAAATTATTTAATGTCGAATTAGATGAACTCAGTACTATGAACTGCCACGTTGATGAAGGAATAGGTCGTAGACTACCTCAAAAAAACAGTGTTAGCAGTATGTTGTAGAAAAATGAGAGGAAACTGAGTCCGTTTTGGAAATCAAACTAGAGTGATTGTTCTTTTTTAAAAAAAGTTTACAAGTAGCAGAACATATTTACGTGTAGTGTCGAATTAGACGAAAAAATTACTGTGAACTGGAGAATTTAATGAATGGAACGTTTGTGGACTGTTGAAACAAAAGATGTATCCATTTAGAAAAGCAAGAACAGCCTCAATCACGATAAGCTGTCGCCAGTCGGAATTCGAACAGGGTACTCCATGAATACATATCCAACAATCTTTGCAGCTGTGTTAATGTGTTTGGCGTTGAAACTAATACAATGCAAGTTGAATAAAGAGGGACCAACTTGATGCCACTTGCTTTTTTATTTCATTACTTAATGCTCAACATGTTTCGGATGTTAATACATCCATCCTCAGGAGCTTGCGACTTATTTTTTGAGTTATTTCATGGGTTGTATTGCTCTGGTTCGATGCGTGTTGGTGTTACGTTATGGTTTGGCTGGGGTGGTGTGGCATCCGGATGCAGGCTGAATGTGTGTTGGTGTTACGTTGTGGTTTGGCTGGGGTGGTGTGGCATCCGGATGCAGGCTGAATGTGTGTTGGTGTTACGTTGTGGTTTGGCTGGGGTGGTGTGGTATCCGGATTCAGGCTGAATGTGTGTTGGTGTTACGTTGTGGTTTGGCTGGGGTGGTGTGGTATCCGGATTCAGGCTGAAGCAGTGCTTTACTTAGTAAAGTTTTGAAATTGAATCTATAATAAACATAGGTCCTTAGTACCAAGTTCTGCATGGCAGACTTGGTAGTTCAACAGAAACTAAAATTAACCAGACAAAACAGTTGCAAGATTTGGGCTTTTCACAGCGCAGTTGATAAAAAATGTCCTACCTCGGGGCTATGACCCCGTAAATTTTACGGAGATTCTTACGGCGTCCATTTTCAGAGTAAGACGAGATGGAAGCAAATATGGGGGCAGAATACTCCTACAAAATTTCGATAACTCCGTACAAATCTAGAGGACGTCAAATGCAAGAAGACGGAAATGTGTACAGGGATTTTTTCCCCATCCGTAATGTAAGTTATGGACCCATAATGGGGATTTGTGTGACTCATTAGAAATCGATTTACTTCACTTGAAGTGGCAACGAATGGTTAGCATTTGGCCGTGATCTTCGACAACAGCAACGGTTAACATAATCCAACAAGCACGCTGCAGTAATAAATACCGGAAGTTACTTTAGGAGCAAAGTCTGTTTGCTTTAAGAAAATACACAATTCGTAGCCTGCAAGGTGAATGTCTCTTACCAAATCATACAATTTGTTTATGCTAAGGTCTCGAAAATAACGTTACACCGTTTCCTGGATCACTGTTTCATAGTTCATTCCACTACTTCCGTGTATGTAACGAGAAAGATAAACAGGTCAGTCTCGGTGTATGAACACACCGCATTGTTTTAACCCTTGACCTTTAGTTTAATAGCTTTGTTTGCAAATGGTGCAAATGGGATTCCTTCTGTAGAATACCTGCGTATAAACAAACATAAGGGAATATAAATTTCCTGACTATGCATAGTGAAGATATTTGTGCAGAAATAACACTCTCAATTTGTGCCCGGGACATAACTGTTTCGAACATCGGCATGGTTACCGGCCCTTGTGATTGAGGGTTATTAATGTTTTCCTCAGTTTTTTTGGGCACATGATGGAATAATACCTCCAACTGGCTCCGGCTGCGGTCTTCAGCTGCATTTATATTTCGTTGTTTTTGGTCAGGTTCACTTGAAATTCTCTACGTTTGCCCAAAAGTAATCCACAAAAGACCATTAGAACCAAGCTTGATGGGGGCAGATTTACATAAAAGTAAAAGATGCCATTAAAACTTTTATGTCGAAAGGTTTTATGTGGAAATTAAAGTTAACATCCTTCTTTTAGTAGAATGCGACTTGTCAATATTTTGTCTCTAATCACCAGTCATTAGCCTATACTAACCTGTCAGTAGCGAGTAAATCCAAAAATTTTATAGACTCGTTAAAGGATGAAATATCGCCCCAGCTTTCCTAAACAGAAAATGTTAAATGAGACTGCAACTATTATTTGGTAGTGAAATTTGTGGTTTTGATAGTCGTAAATACAGGATATGTTACTCTGAGATGTGACGCAATGTAGTCTAGTACAACCTTGATGACCTGTTTTTCCTGAACACGTAAAGAAAGAACCTCTAAATGTAGGCAAATTTCTACCACACTAAATATCATCATGTCCCAGATTACGGTATTGTTCAAATATTTGGTCATTTCTAGGCGCGTTCCAAAAATTTCGAAAAGAAGCGATTCTTTCTTCACGTTTGTTTGTTCTTCTGTATGTCTGCCCGCATAGAACAACTCGGCTACCAATGGACGACTTTTCACGAAATTTGTTATTTGAGGATTTTAAAAAACCTCAAGTTTAATTAAAACATGACAAGAATAACATGAAAACATATAAACATTTATGATAATATATCGCTGGATGCTTCTTAGAATGACAGAAGGATTCAGAAAAAAGCTGTAAAAAAGCATAACAAATATTTTATGATAATTTAAACATAATTCATTGGTAACTGACGTCAAGTGAAAAAATTATTCGTGTGTTTTGTTGGTTTTAATAAATAAGTTTAAATGATCTTTGATGCACGGATATGGAACATACTAACTTCATTTCATGATCAATAGCTACATTACCGTAAATCCATCTTTTATGAGGTAATATAGAAATGTATGGAAGAGCATGAGTGTCCACAGATGACGATATAATACGCGCAGTAAAAGTACAATTTGCATGCTGGATAACTAAGGAAAGAACATAGACGCATTACTAAGTAAAGAATGCAATAAAATATTGTCTAACACAAGTTTTAATTAAATATTTTATGAATTTACAGCTTTCGTTTTTTTAGAGCCATCTTCAGGCTGAATCTAGTAGGGTATATATATATATATATATATATATATATATATATATATATGTGTGTGTGTGTTTGTGTGTGTGTGTAAATTGCAGTGCCATAAATGCCTTAAAATTATAAACATAAACACAAACTCATAATATTTAATACTAATTATTATTATCATTCGGTGCAGAATCTTTTGTCTTCCAGGTTGCTATCCAAAAATTTAAAGAATAAGATATATAGAACTATAAATTTGCCTGTTGTTTTGTATGGGTGTGAAACTTGGTCGTTGACATTGCGGGAGGAAAGGAAGCTGAAGGTGTTTGAGAATATGGTGTTGGAGAATATTTGGACCTAGGAAGGACGAGGTAACGGGGGAATGGAGGAGATTGCATAACGAGGAGCTAAATGATTTGTACTCCTCACCCAATATTGTGCGGGTGATAAAATCGAGAAGAATGA
>Ga0131853_10007905_pt1 | contig 19309 bp, 14 predicted proteins | sample TergutLab28metaG_FD_92764 | JGI IMG/M metagenome (GOLD analysis project Ga0131853, IMG submission 92764) | Labiotermes labralis P1 segment gut microbial communities from Petit-Saut dam, French Guiana - Lab288 P1 (version 2) (version 2) | ecosystem: Host-associated > Arthropoda: Insects >...
AGGGCGGCTACAGAAAGACCATTCCTGACGAGCAATCTTCTGGAGTGCTGATTTCCGGGCTGCTCCCGGATCGGGCGCGTCTCGTCAAGGCGTTCGGCACGCTGGGCGCGGAATCGCTGGGGGCTGCCGCGAACCGGTCGCCGCAGCGCGCGGTGCTGTTCTATGCGGCGGACGACACACAGGCCGGAGAGGTTGTGGTAAGACTCATTGACGCCAGCGGGTTCTCGCCCGTGCGCGTGGGCGGCATCGACCAGTCCATCAGGATCGAAGTGGGCGGCGATCTGCACGAGTACGGAAAGCTCGGCAAGCTGGTCTCCGCCGAAGAGGCGGCGTCGCTCGTCTGAGCGGCGAGCGCACCGTGCATCAGATTATGGAGGGACGACCCATCGTGAACACCGAAACGCGCCACGTCTCCACCGTCGCCGAATTGCAGACGGCGCTCGACGACGACCAGGTTCAGCATATTGTGGTTGCCGCGCCGATCACCGGGGTTTCGAGTCTTCGGCTGCGGCCCGGTCTGGCTTTGACCGGCGCCGATGCACAAGCTGCCCTGCGCTTCGCCCCCGGCAGCGATGGGCTCGAGCTTTCGGCCGACAACCGGGTCGAAGGCTTGCAGCTTTCCACGGACCCCGATCGGCGCGCGATTTTCAACGATAACCGCGTCGATGGACTCGGCCGGCTCGTGCTGCATGATCTGAGCGTGGCAGGCGTCGTGCAGCTGCTCGCGCGCGATGGCGTGCGTGGCGGCCATGTCGAAGCGCATGGCATCGACATTTGGGCCGCGGACGCCCGTGGCTATGACGAGCGCCCGAAGGGATATGGCGTCGAAGTCGTTCCTGGCGTCTTCACGCTCTGGAATCAGTGCGAAGACCGCGGCGTGGTCATCACGGCGGACCTCACAGGGCTTTCGGCGGGCCGTGCCGGTGCGCCGGTTCGCGGCAGCGGTATCTTCGTTGGCGGCGCCGGAGAGGCGGGCGGGCGTGTCGTCGCACATCGCCTGGAGACAGGCGCCGTCCACAGCGATGGCGGCATCGCGCCCAGCACGCCGGATCGCATCACCGGCGGCGTGTTCGTCGTGTCGGGCGCATTCGTCGCCAGTGTGCACAATCACGGCCCGGTGACGACCTACGGTTCGAATGACATGGTGCTCGACAACTGGGGAGCTGTCGATCGCTGGATCGTCGACGGGAAAGTCACGTCCCACGGGCCGAGCGGCATCGGCTTCGTGAATTTCGGCTCCCTCGAGCGGCTGGAAGTCAATGCGCTGATCGAGACGTTCGGCCAGGGATCGCGTGGCTTCAATGTCTACACAGGCACCGTGCGGTCGGCGCAATTCGAGCGCGTCGTCACGCATGCCGATGGCGCAGTGGGCATCCAGATCAGCCAGCCGGTCGGCGAAATCATCGTCCGCCGGGGCATCGAGACGTGGGGCGGTACGGGCGACTCACTGGTCAAGGGCGTCGTTGTCCGGCTTGCAGCGACGGCGCTCAGCATCAAGCCCGGAGGATCGGCGCGCAAGATCGCGATCGCCGGCGGCCTGATCACGCATGGCGAAGGCGTCAATCCGCTGGAACTGCATGGCGCGATCGATGCGCTCGAGGTCAGCGGTGGATTGACAGCTGCCGGCGGCGGATTCGCCGCCATCTAGCACCGAACGACAACCAGGGAACGCAATGGACCACACGACAAAATCCGGTATGGCGGACGAGGCCCGTTCGCGGCGCGAGTTTCTGCGGGCTGGCTCGGCCTCGGCGCTCATGCTTGCCTTGTCCCGGCCGGCGCTGGCCGGGGGTGAAAAGGCCAGGGCTAAAGTGGAGGGGGCCGGTTCGCCGCGGCCGGGCGGTCCGCTCCAGTCTGCGGGAGCCCTAGAGTTCGGGCCCGACAATGTCCTCTTCGTCGGCGATATCACGGGGGCGGCCGTTCATGCGTTTGCCCTGAAGGCAGCGGACGTGACCTCCCAGGCCGACGTGGAGACGGGGAATTACCATAACTTCGAAGGCCGCGATCTGGTCCTGGGCGTGGACCAGAAGCTTGCTGCGCTTTTCGGCACGACGGTCGGCAATATTGTCATCAACGATATGGTGGTCCATCAGCCGTCGCGGCAGATCTTCATGTCGGTCGAACGCGGCAGCGGGCCAGGCGCCATGGCCGCGATCGTGAAGGTCAATCACGGCAAACTCGAATTGCTCGAACTCGACGGTATTGCGCATTCGAAAATGGCCATTCCAAACGAGCCGGACCAGAAAGCGATGCTGGAATTCGAGCCCCAGCAGGTCTATGCGATCACGGACGTCAAGTATTACAACGGCGAAGTCTTCGTGACTGGAATTTCGAATCAGCGCTTTGCATCGACGCTATATCGCATTCCCTATCCATTCAGTTCCCGCCTGTCGACGAGCACCGTCGAGATCTGGCACCCGACGCATGGAGAGTTCGAGACGCGCGCTCCGATCGTGCGGCAACTGATCCGGGAGATGGACGGAAAGCCGTTTCTATTCGCGGTGTACGGTTGCACGCCGCTCGTTCGCTTCCGCCTGGAAGATTTGAAGGATGGTGCGCATGTGCGCGGGGACACGATCGGCGAGCTGGGTTATGGGTCGAATCCGCTGGATATGCTGACTTATACCGATCCGGCAGACCATAAGGATTACTTGCTGGTGACCATCGACGTCCGCAGCGCATCGCGTATCGAAGCTGCGGCGTTGACCACCGCGAAACCGGAGCCGACCGGCGGCCCCATCGATTTTGGGCCGGGCGGCCTCGGGCGCACGCAGCGCGATCTGCCGATCCGCGCGGAACATATCGCGATTCTCGATCCGCGGTGGGCCGTCGTCATCTGGCGGCATCCGAAGACGTCCTGGCGGCTGGACATCGGCACGCTGATGGTTCCGTACTTTTTCGACCGCAGATTGGGCATGGCCGAAATGAACTGGCCGAATGGTCCGGATCCGTTCCACTATCGCGAACATCGCAACGAGATCGACCATGCATAGCCGGTTGCCGGATCGGCTCGAGACTGCGTGAAGATGCCGATGACACTCCAGCCAGCACTGCGGGTCGAGCACGAGACGCAACCGAGTGGGGCGGCTTGCATTGGCGTATACAACATCGATCCGGATCTTGTTGCCGCCCTCGGCAAACTTCAGCGGATCGACCATCTGTTGCAGTCCGTGCTGCGGGTGAGCGTGATCGACACGGCTATGCGGAGCGGCGACGAACTTCCCGATGTGCTTGGGCACCATCAGCTTCTGGAAGCCGGAGTACGGTTCGTTCCGCGTTTTCCGTTCGAACCGGGCGTTCGCTATCGAGCGAGCTTTGATCCGAGGCCGCTTGGCCGGTTCGGGCATGCGAACGTGCTCACGCTCGAATTCTCGCTACCGGGCCCGATCGGCGCAGACGCGGCTGCCGTGACGGAGGCCTTTCCATCCGCCGATGTGCTGCCGGAAAACCTGCTTCGATTCTACGTTTGCTTTTCCAGCCCGATGCGGCGTGGCGGTGCCGAGGCCCAGATCAGCCTCATCGGCCCCGATGGACGGCCCGCGCACGACGTGCTCTATCGGCCAGCGGTGGAGCTTTGGGACAGGAGCATGCGATGCCTGACGGTTCTGCTGGATCCGGGCCGGCTGAAACGCTGGGTAGGTCCTAATAGGGAACTGGGTCCACCGCTGAGGATGGGGCAACGCTACGCGCTGGCCATCGGCTCGGCGATGGTCGACTCGTCCGGTCGTCCGCTACGGCAGAACTTCTACAAGCCCTTTGTTGTCGCTCAGGCGGTTCGGGAGCCCATTGCGGTCGCGCATTGGACGGTTCTACCTCCTGCGGCCCAGAGTTATCAACCTCTGGAGATGGTGTTTCCCAGGCCGCTGGATTGGGCGTTGCTGCGGCGTGCGATTATGGTCGTGGGCGACGACGAACTTCCGGTAGCAGGGCGAGTCGCGATCGAAAAGGGCGAAAGACGCTGGACCTTTACGCCGGATTCGCCCTGGACGGCGACGCGGCCCGCGATACGCGTCGCGCCGTACCTTGAAGACGTCTGCGGCAACAACTTGTTCGAGGCTTTTGACGGGCTGCTCCGGGCGCACCGCGAACCGACCGTGGAACGCACCAACTACAGGATTCGCTTTGAACTCACACGACCAGCGAATTCAGCGTAACGAGCGAGGCGGCAACCCTTGGCATTCGGCGGGCAGTCGTTCACCAAGTCGTGGACCTCGAGTTCGATATGGTTGTGTACGCAACGCAGGACGATCCCCCTCATTCGTTGCATGAGCATGTCTGCTGATGTTGGTGAGCGCCTTCTGCACGATGCGGAAAACAGCTGTTGCGCGGTCATCGCTCAACGAATGGTCACGACTCTCCAGGCGGAACGTGCAAACCATTGCATTGTGTCGTGTGAAGTCAAGGACGAGGACGCGTTCCAGCGTCTTCCCTGGTCGAGCGAACGACCGGAAGCTGACCGAATCCGACACCTGAGCGTCACGTCGACGATACCAACGAATGACTCTTCCTGGCCGACACCGGGAGCCCGCTGTTGGAAAGCGTAGGCCGAGCCGTCTCTGACCATCAAGGCAGGGGGGCGCGCCAGTCATCAGAGTACACGCTTGACTCGTCATGGATTCGCGTGGGGTTAGCGTTAAGTTCTATCCAGCGGCGCGCCCAGGCGAGCGCGAATTGCATGCAAGCTTCCGGGTCGTAGAATTTGGGTCCGACGAGGCCAGATCTAGCGACCCGTTTCCCGTCGCGCATGATTTCTGCCCAACCGCGAAACATCGCGCCGCGCACCGGATCGACTGCCACGTACACGACGTAACCCTTGGTGTCGGTCACAGTCGTCCCTTTCGAGGCGAGTCCCATCCAGAATGCGCGATGCGCACTAGCATCACAATGATCATGCGCTAAATTCCCGGCTGTCGCGTGGCCTGCAAGGCCTCCGGGCAGAGATACCGCTTCGATGGCTGCTCGCGTCTGCGTGCTCGTATTGCACGGATCGATCGAACCATTAACTACAGGTCCATGCGAGGCATGCCACGAGCCCTGGCTTCTCCATAGCACGCGACGCAAACCGTGCTCGTCTATAGAGAGGGCGCCCCTGTCGAGCGTGGTATTTTCCTGGGGGTATGCTGAATCAGGGACATACAAAAATTTGCGTCCCGCGGAGCTGAGGATGCGCACCATTTCGTCGAGTTTGCCATCGCGCCGCCACTCTTCGAACCTGCAGCGGCATGTGGGCGATGACGGATATCGGGCAGGCAGCTTCGACCACGAGCCCCCTATAGTAAGTACCCACAGTATCGCGTTGGCCAATACACGCGGCTGTATGCGTGGACGGCCGCGTCGCACGATGCCCGCACTCAGTGGGATGCAGAGCATAGGTGCGAGAAGAGACCACTCTTCATCCGAGATCTCCTCATAATCCATTGCTTCCTCCGCCTCGCTCTCTGGACCAATGCAAAGCGAGAGTCAGGTCTAGTGCTATTGGCAAGTAACGTCCAGACCGCCTGACGTCGTGCGTGCGAAGTCGGCGCACGCACGACGTCAGACGGTAGAAGTACGCAGCCGCTAGACGTACGCAGCCATCGTGTTCATATGTGTATCTCGATTTAGCAATTGAGCCACAGTGCAATCTTCCGTGCAGTCAGCGTTTGCATCCCGTTCGGCGCTGGTTAGGCTGAATCTCGTGTAAGAAAATCTTTATCTCTGAGGCGTGCCTATCATGATTGGGATTGCCGTCGATGCACCAAAGCGAGTCGGGAGCGCTCGGCGCGACGGGTGTTGGGCCGACTACCGCCCGATGAGGGCGTCAGAAGTCACCCAAACCAGCTGTTCAGGAGGTCGCTGCGGCTGTTAATCAGGGTGTTGAGTCGGCCTCAAGATCTGCCGCGATCCGCCCGCGCTGCGAGAGTTGCCTTTTCGTCTAGATTCAATAAGCGCCCCTTGGGCACCAAACAAGAAGACAGAGGGAAACATCTCAATATCTGGATAGAGCGTTGGACACCACGGAACTGATTAAAATCCGCGCTGAAAGATAATATACAGGATTACGAACGACTGGAAGTCGTTACTGGGGGGCGACGCCGCCTCGCAGTTGCAATTAAAAAGACCGCTAAGATGTCTTGCGCGACAAGGGAGGGGTGCTCGAAGGACGTTGCTGTTCGCACCCGCGGTGGATGCGATGAGCTGCACGGTAATTGCTTGCGGAGTTCCTTGTTACGTGTGTACAGATGATCCAAACCACTCGCTGGCTGGTTTCGATTTTTGGCGCGGCCGTCGGGGGTGTTCGAAAGGGTGCGTTGACTACTGAATCGACGCCTAGGGGAGCGGATTGCCACTGTGTCAAAGATTCAAGCGACGCTCAAGAAGAAAAACAGGAGAGAAAAGGCGCGTCATGCGGGTGGACATGACGCGCGAAGGGGAAAACTGCCGATTTCGACCCGGCACGTAAGCGTCCGAGTTTCAGAACTCACGAACCCTCTCACGGTGTCGTTCGGCATCCAAAGTCTAGCCAATCACATTTGGCACAGATAGTAAGGTTTTTCTGAAAATATTGTCGTCTTACATGCAATCTGCTCGTCGTCCTGTTCAGAGGCAACGATCGGGTCAGGAAGTGCTGACTTAATTCTCAGGAATTCCTTACGGGCGAATGGATTAAGGTGTGGTCGATGCGACCAGCGGTCGCGAAGACGACCTCGCGATCGTCAACGATTTGAGGGTTGATGTCGAACGACCGTTCGTGGCCGATACCGGGATTCCGACTTGCGGCTTGCGGAAGTGTCCGAGTTCACCCGAGCAGGCAGTTAGGCACAGCGGGGAGAGCGTTGGGATGACGCAGGCGTATCTATTTGGATAGGAAAACTTATCGCAATGCACACATGTGATTGACATGGATTCCACCCCAGCCTCAGTTGGCGTAATCTGGCCCGTCAGACGCAGCCGAGTCGGGCAGGGCGGCTCGCTGGAGGGCGCGCCGCCTGTGGCAGACATTGCTCGGTGGATCGCAACCCAGCTGCGGCAGGAGTGCGGTTAGCCCACTGCCGGCTTGCCTTTACTCACGCGGCGGATCACGACCTTCTTCCGTCGAAGTGAAGACGCTTGCGTCGGTGCAGGCTTTTTAATTGTCGAGCGCGGGAGATTCGCCTCGTCATCGCGCCCGCTGATCGTGCGGTTAACGCGATCAAGCAGCGTGAACAAGGTATCAATGCTGAAGCCTGCCATAAACGCCAGACCAAACGGAATCGACGAAATGGGAGACACCACGGTGCTCGCATTTCCGGTGGGTGCTGGCACCCAGAACCAGCCAATGATGATGCCAGCGAGGCCGCCTAGCGCAACGCGCAACAGCAGCATCAGCGTCGTGATAATGCGCTTGTCGCGCTGCTGGCGTGCATCGCGCGGCAGCAGTAAATCCCGCAACAGAAAGACGCAGGCTCCGAGCAACCCGTAAAGGCCAGGAAGTAACCATGTCACGAGTAAATTTATCTTCGCTTTGATGCGGTAAATATCGGACCACGGAGAGTAAGTCAGCGTAATCCCCGAGATATGCAAGTGGCTCAGGAAGCATTCAAAGCTGTTCATATACGCATCAATCTCATCAGATTGCATGCGATCCGTTGCGCTAGCGTTCGTAGAAATCGGCAAAGGCTCATCTTTGCAGTCCGGCGGCGCGACAGCAAGATACACGGGAGCGGGAGCGCCTTTGGCAGCCGCTGCATTCGCCGACGCAAAAGCTGTAGCAGACGGCAGTTCGTCCTGGATCTTCTTATCGGGTAGTTTGTCTCCGTTTGACCAGGTAATGAAGTCTCTAAACGTCTCCGATCCGAGATTTTCGAAATAGCGTGGAAAATACAACTGATTCCCCGAATCAGTGAGCATTGTCTGGATCGCCGCGCCCTTGTCTACCAGTTGGTGAGAGTCAGCTTCGAGCTTGTGGTATGCATCAAGTTGAGCAAGGGGCGGCCCCTTGAGATTGAGAACGCGTTCGTAGCGATACATCTTCCACGCGTCATAGAGTTTTTCGCTCGGCTGTTGGTCCTGCCACGCTTGATACTCGCGAATCGCCGTATCAGCCTGATTGAGTTGCGAACTCTGAAATGCCAAATAGAGCGTAAGCAACAGCGTGAGCAGACCGAGTGCGAACGGTGTGAGATTGGAAAGGAAGTGTCGGAAGAAGTTTCGGAAGTTTCGTAGCCATCCAATGATCGAGCCACGCTGCAACAAGTGCCTGAGGGTAGTCGGAGCGATCGCCTTCGATATATTGGCCATCTCCGCATACATGGCCACAATCAGATCAGGAGGCGGAGCCGGATCGTTCTCGTATTTCGCAATGAGATGGAAGATCGTGCTTTGCGGCGGCAATTTGCCTACGTGCGCCGCGTACCATGCCAACACCCTGGCATCACGAAGTAGTTCCTGCGGGCCGGAATCTTCCATGATGGTCCCTCAAATGAGAACACCGCCGACCCACCCTTGTTGAGTCGGGCACGCACATCGAGAGCCCGGAGGACCAGGATAAGGTGCCCAGCACCAGAAATATGGAGTGGCACACACGGTGCCCGGCTGATGCGGCGGAACGCCGACTTGCGCGATAGCAGCAGGCTCGCTGAGCACTACCGCGACGACGACTGCCGCACGTCCAAGGAGGCCCAGTTTAAACATCGCGATGTCCCCATTCGGTCAATTTCCTACCGTATGACCAATCTAGCCCGTGGCAATAGGGGATCAACGTAAAAACGTGGCCGAATGTGTGGCAGGTCACACAAGGAACCCGGTCTGAACACGTAGCGGCGCCCCAACTCGCGCGCGAACGGTAGCGTCGCCGCTCAGCCCAATGGCTTGCCGCCAAGAACGACTGTATCGACAAAGTCCTCAGTCACGCGAGGCAGTGTCCGGCCGCGCTTCTTGACGTTCGACAGCCCGCGGATGTACCAATGCCGGTGTTCCGGAAGTGCGCGGCGATGGTGTTGTCGCCGACACCATTTTGATCCGGATGCCGAGATTCATGTGAACCGCCGCGATGTCGATCTCATCATGAAACAGCCGGCACTTGCGAGCTCGTCGCCCGGATCATCGACCGGTCGGTAACCGCTTCATATTGGCGTCGGCGGCAACAGTTCAACGGGGATACTCGCGGGATCGACCACATAACACTCGATCCCGCGAGCCCGCAGCGTGCGATAGATCCAGAATGCATCCGGGCCGGCTTCGTAGCTGACGACGATACGCACATCCGGCGCCAAAATCCACTTGACCTTGTGCCGCTCGATGAGGTCCAGCACGGCCTGCAGCCGCCCCTCAGCGTCTCGCTCCGTCGCAGTATGCACAGCTGGTCGGCTACGCTGCCCGTCGTGTAGCGCGACCTTCCATTTAGCCGCGGCAAGCTCGAGCGACACCGCAAGCACGATTGGCTCTGTAACCGTTCTGTATGCTGCTTCTGCGTGCATGTTTCACTCCTATGAGCCTGGGTCGACGCACAGATTTTAGGCGCCGACGAGGTCGTCAAGGCAGTCATGCTTCATAGGATCTTTCATTCGATTACCCCGGTAAGCGCGCGCCGTCTCGGCGCAACTGACGGGGCGGCTACTTCTTCCCTTGGCTTCCATTTTCTAGCCAGGCGCGCCGGCTGTCCGTGTGGCATGAGCCCATCAAGCACGAATCAAATATCCTCCGGCAGCACACGCAGCGACTGGACAGGGCCAACGCGCCCGCGTGCGAGACGCGCTCTTCACGTTGCTGCCGCATGCGCGTGAAGTCGGCGTAAAGCTCGGCCTCGAGCCTCTGCATCCGATGTACGCCGGCGACCGCAGCGTGCTGAATTCAATCACCGTCGCCAATGATCTGTGCGATGAGCTAGGCGACGGCGTCGGTCTCGTTCCAGACGTGTATCACTGCTGGTGGGATCCCGCCTTTGAAGCGCAAATTCGCCGCGCTGGACGGGAGCGCATCATCACCTTTCATTACTGTGACTGGCTCGTGCCGACGCGAAACCTTCGCGACCGCGGCATGGTCGGCGACGGCGTCATCGATATACCGCGCATCAAGGGATGGTTGGACGACATCGGCTATGAAGGGCCGTTCGAATTGGAGATTTTCTCCGAACTGGACTGGTGGGAGCGTCCATCCGAAGAGACGGTTCGCGTGGCTATCGAACGATGCGGGCCTCATGTCGGCACGGTCCCATTTGGGCAGCCCTAAACGCGGTCCATTTCAGCTCCGTGAAGACCTTGAATCGCTTGCCCAGTTGCAAACATAGGCCTCAAATATCCCCCATCTCTATCGTCTGCGAGTGCCATGTCGACCGGATCCACGACTTCAACCAGCCGCCTCTCCACGACCCGAAACATCAGCCTTGATACGCTCTACGGGAAGGTAACTGCGCGTCTGCTGACATTATTCTTTATCTGCTTTTTCGCGGCGTACCTCGATCGCGTCAACATCGGATTGGCGAAGCTCCAGATGCTCGATGCGCTCGGCTTCAGCGACCGCGTGTATGGTCTTGGCGCCGGACTTTTCTTCGTCGGATACATCGCGTTCGAGATACCGAGCAATCTCATACTGGAGAAGGTGGGTGCCAAGGTCTGGATAGCGCGCGTCATGATCACGTGGGGCGTGCTTTCAGGAGCAACGATGCTCGTCAAGACGCCGCTTCAATTCTATATCGTGCGATTCCTGCTCGGCGCAGCAGAAGCCGGGTTCGTGCCGGGTGTGCTTCTGTATCTATCGCAATGGTTTCCCTACGAGCGGCGCGCCCGGATCGTCGCTTTGTTCATGATCGGCATACCGATTTCCAGCCTCGTTGGTAATCCGCTGTCCGGCTGGCTAATGAATGCGATGGATGACGTGCGCGGAATCGGCGGATGGCAGTGGTTGTTTCTTCTCGAATCGCTACCGTCGGTCGCTCTAGGCCTACTTGTGCTCCTATGGCTGCCGAATAGTATCGGAAGGACATCGTGGCTGACGACCGACGAGAAGCGAATCCTGCTCGCCAACCTCGACAGCCATCCACATGTCGAGAAAATATCTTCGCTCAGACATGTGTTCGTTGAAAAGCGGCTCTGGATACTGGGTCTCATCGATGCGTGCATCATGATCGGCGTGTACGCGACGAGTTTCTGGCTGCCATCGATACTGCACGATACGGGCGTGCACGACCCATTTTTGATCGGACTCTGGATGGTGTTGCCGAATGCCGCAGCTGTCTTCAGCATGCTATGGTGCGGACGCAGTTCCGATCGTTCGCGCGAACGCCGATGGCACATGGCAATTCCATGCCTCGTTGCCGGTTGCGGGCTGTTTGTGACTGCGCTGACGCCTCACACCACGCTCACAACCGTCGTACTTTTCTCGCTCATCAATGCCGGCGCGGCAGCCACCATACCGGTCATCTGGACGTTGCCGCCTACGTTTCTCAAGGGGACAGGCGCGGCCGCCGGCATTGCGATGATCACATCGCTCGCGAATCTGGGCGGATTCATCGGCACCTACCTTCTGGGATGGGTGAAGGATGAATTCAATTCGCAGCGGGTCGGTTTGCTTGGATTCGGCGTATGCATGCTGATCGGATGCGCACTCGCGCTTTCCTACCCGGCGTCGGAGGATGGACGGCTTGATTCGTGATGCTCCGAGTGTTCGCAATGCATTTGACGCACGGCACGCGTGCACAACCCTCGGCAACTGCGGTTCGACGTTCGCATCGGCGCCGCGGGTGTTTCCCGACCAGGGTGCGTCATTGCCGAGCGACGTTCACCAGGCGTTGGCCGAGTTGCGACGCACGCTGGGCAGCCTGCATGCGTCTCTCCGACTATCCCGATATCCTGCGGATGTCTTGCATTAGGACAGGCGCGGCGTATTTCACCGGCAGGCCTTTTTTCTTCGCATATTATTTGAATGATATGAACGCCCCCACCTAGCCGTAGGCCTCGCGTGATCGGCTCGATGCTGGCAGCAAAAAGCTATCGATCTGAGATTCAGGCTGATCCACAGTTGTTGTATTGTGAGGGTTCAGCAATTAATGTCGCATGGGGCGCGGCGTTGGCTGAGGCTTGCCGTCGTGCCAGTTGCTGCGCAGCGTCGGATACAGTGTTCCGGCGACGCTTCCGACCCTCCGCACGATGCGCAATACCAGCGAGCACGCGTCTAACGACCGGGCTTGGCAGCGAGAGACCGCCTATGCCAGGCGCGGATGCCGGAGTGCGCTGGGACTCCCTTTCATCGGGGGCACTCTTTCTGCGGGATGTTTCGCCTCATCGCGAATCCCCGAAGGTCTACAAGGTACCAGGGTCTACCTGGCCCTCGGAAACCGCAACTGCATCCTGCATCCGGGCTCGTTGTCCAGGATCTCGATGGCTGCGTCATGAACCCGCGCGATGGCGGCGACGAGGCTCAGGCCAAGGCCATGGCCTGGGATTGAGCGTTCGGACGTGTGTCCGCGATAGAACGCCCGCAGCACAGCACCGCGCTCGGCGGGTGCGATGCCGTGCCCTGTATCGGCTACGACGAGCAAGGGTTGCCCGGCGTCGATCCGCGCGCTTAGCTTGACTGCACCGCCTTCCGGCGTGAACTTCAGCGCGTTGTCGACAAGGTTTTCGATTGCACCGAACAGGAGATCGAAGTCCCCATTGACTTCGACTGGCATGGACGTATCCAGAGTCAGCGAAAGGCCGCGATGCTCCGCAAGGGGCTCATAGAGTTCGGTGACATCGCGCATCACGGTGTCGAGAGAGACCGTTCGAAAACTCGCGCGACGGCTGCCGGACTCGACTTCCGCAATGCGCAGCAGCGCGCTGAAGCGATTGAGCACGAGGTCCGACTGGCCAATTGCCTCGTCGATTGCGCGAGCGTACTCGTCGGATGTGCCCGTGCGCCGGCGTGATCGCTCGAGTCCAGCACGCAGGGAGGTCATCGGCGTGCGCAGATCGTGCGCCACGCCCGCACACACGCCGCGCACTTCCTCCACTAGCCGTTCGATTTCGTCGAGCATTGTGTTGACGATCGCGGCAAGGTGGTCGAGGTCGTCATTGGTGCCGCGCTGCGGGAGCCGCCGGTTCAGCTTGCCCGCCATGATTTCGCGGGCGGTCTCGCCGATTGCCGCAATCCTGCGGTTCGCGAGGTGGTTGAGTGCCGCGCCGCAAGCGAGCGCGAGCAGGCTCGCCAACGCCACGCCGGCGCACAGCGTCTTGAGCAGGGTGCGGTCAAAGCTGAGCACTTCGTCGATCGAATGGCCGACCACGATGCGCAACCCGCTCGTGGTCGGAATGATGATGCCGCGATAGTGCATGGTCACGGTTCGGTTGCCGTCCTGGATCGTCTCTGTGTAGTTGAATGGCTTGCGATCCTTCTGCGGCGGCAGTATCGAAACATTGCCCGCGAGCCGTATGCCATTCGCCTCGAACACGCCATAGGGCCGCGTGCTGGCAATGTCCCGATGGCTGAGCGCACCAATGGTCGTGATCGCCTGGTCGCGACCGATCGCGTGAAACTCGGCAAACTCGCCGCGCAGTCGTTCGTCGACCTCGTGCAGCAGATAGCTGCCCGTGAGCCAGTAGAGGAGTGCGAAGAGCATGATCGCCGAGCCGACGAACGCCACCAGCAGCCAGCCGACACTTCTCATTCGCGCACGCCCGCGCCTCTTAACCCGTTGCATGGATGATGTAGCCCGCGTTGCGCACCGTAACGACCATCGCCGAGAGCCGCCCGTTGAAGCTCAACTTGCGGCGCAGGTTGCTGATATGCATGTCGATTACGTTCGTCTGCGTGTTGAAGTGATAGTTCCAGACTGACTCGAGCAGCATCGCGCGCGTGACCACCTCGCCCGCGTGACGCATCAAGTATTCGAGGAGGCTGTACTCGCGCGGCTTTAGTTCGACGAGCTGTCCACCGCGCCGCACGATGCGCGTTTGCGTGTCGAGCGTGAGGTCGTCGACCCGCAGCAGTGATGCTGCGGGCGTCCCGCTTGTTGCCGCATACCGGCGGCGCAGCAGCGCGTTCAGTCGCGCCGTGAGTTCGAGTCCGTCGAATGGCTTGACGAGATAATCGTCGCCGCCCGCCCGCAAACCCCGAACGCGTTCGTCCACCGCATCGAGCGCGCTCAGAATCAACACGGGCGTTTCCTTGCCGATATTGCGCAACGTCGCGAGAATCGACAGGCCGTCGAGGTCCGGCAGCATGCGATCCAGCACGATGGCATCGAAATCGCCATTGGTCGCGCGTAGCAGCCCACGAAAGCCGGTGGGCACGCATTCGGTGTCGAACCCGTAGTCTTCGAGGGCTGCGGTGATTTCGAGCCCCGCGCCGGGGTCGTCTTCGACGACCAGGACGCGGGAGCGGCTTGAGGACGGACTGCTCATCGGGGGCTCATTGGCGGGTCGATGGCCGCGCTGCGGCGTTGGCGTTTTTGTCGTCATAGGCGAGCGAACCCGTCGCAGTCCAGCGCGTATCCGGCAGCACCGGCGTGCCTTCGAGCTTGACGGCCTGTAGTGCATCGGGCGGGAGGCCGAGCGCCGCGAGTATCGATGGCGCGACCTGGGTCGTCGATACAGGCCACGTTACGCTGCGGCCCGCTTGTGCAAGCCGTGGGTTCGACATGAGCAGCGCGACATGGGTGTCGTCGTCGTGGAACCCCCCGTGTTCGGCGAGCTTACCATCGTGAGGCGGCGTAAATATGACGCCGTTGCGCGACACGATCACGATGTCCGGCGTGCGGCTGTCGGCGGCGGGCGCGGGGAACCGCAGCGCGAGACGCTCACCGCTGATCACGTCGACGATGCCCAGTTCGCGGGCATGCGCACGCAGCGCGGCGGTGATGGTTCGCGCGGCGGACGGGTGGCGCAGCCAGACGAGCGCGCCGTGGTCCGTGGTCAGTTGCGCGAGCGCGCCGGGCGCTGCCTGGTCGATCACGCCAGCGAGGCGCGCCTCGTCGATCTTGTCGAGGCGTGCTCGATCGATCGGCCCGTTGCCGTGCTTGGCAGTCACGATCACTAGCGTGTCGTCGTGCAGGTGCTGTCTGTCGAGTTCACTCAGGAAGCCGCGCAACTGTGCATCGACATGCGCGATCGCGCCGTCGAGACCGGGCGTGAGCTCGCCGTTGGCGTCGCGATAGCCGTAGATTTTCTGGGCGACGTTGACCGATTGCAGGTTCAGGCCGAACACGTTCGGCACGGTTGCCGCTGCGCTGCCGTCGTGAGTGCGGCCATCGATCTCGTTGACGATGGCGCGCGCCTTCATGTCGTCATAAGCCTCGGTTTTCGCGAGCGAGCCGGTGATTTCGCGGGGCTTCGCGTCACTCAGGCCTTCGTAGTTCGCGCCGATCTCCGGCAGGAACAGATCGTCGACACCATGGCCGGACGGGCCTTCCACCAATTCGTAGGTCGGGTGCTTGTCGATCCATGCGGTGTAGCCGCCCGCGTCGCGCACCGCCTCGAAAATTGTGTTCACACGCAGGTAAGCGTGCGGGTAGACGGGCGCGCAACCGTGTCGCGGGTCGCGCGGCAGCTTGGCCGGGTCGATCATGTCGTGGCCGTGGCCGTCGTCCTTGTCGAGCGATTCGTCGTAGCGCACGCGCGTGCCCACGCGGCTGCAGTCGCTGCCAGGAGGGGAGAGGGCGCGGTCATAGGAGTCGTCGTAGTAGACGCCGGTGGCCGCGGGAGTGCCGCCCGTCACGAGTGCGAGCAGGCCGGGGAAGGAATCGGCCGGCACGACCGCTCGGGCGTTTGTGTAGTTGACGCCCTGCGCCGCAAGGTGTGCCAGTGCGCTGTCCGGATGCGCGGCAACGAAGCGTGCGAGATCGCTCGCATGCAAGCCGTCTACGCTCACGAGCAGGACGTGGTGGACGTTCGCTTGCGCGGGCAACGAAGCGGCGGCAGCGGCGCTGCCCGTCACGAGGGCGAAAGCGCCGGCGAGCGAGGCGGCGAGCGTGGTGACCATGGAAGGCAGCAGACGATTCATTCCTGATCGGCGAGATTGAAGTTGACCCATAGTTGTTCGGTAAGAGTTTTTCCTGCGAAGCCGGATTCCGGCATCGGATAGTTGGCGTCACGCACGGCGGCCAGCGCGGCGCGGTCGAGCAGGCCGACGCCGCTGGACACGACGACCGTGGCGCCCGACACGACGCCGTCGCGGTACTGGAACGCGACGCGCGTTCGCCCTGACATGCCCGCCATGCGTGCCGACTCCGGGTAGTGCAGCGCGGCCTGGATCGCGGCGCGTAGCGCGCTTTCGAAGCTGGCACTGGCGCGTGCGGGCGCGGGCGCGGGCGGAACAGCAGGCGCAGGCGGCGGCGCCGGTTCGGGCGGTGCGGCCGTTGGTGCGGGCGCTGGCGCCGGAGTCGGCGCTGGTGTCGGCACGTTTGGCTGCGGCGCCTCTACGTGCTGCAGCGGAGCGGCATGCACCACGCGGCGCACCGGCGGCGTCTCTCGAGGTCGTGGCGGCTGAACTGCCGGATGCGGCGGCTGCGGCTTCGGAACGGGCGCAGTAACGGGCACTGTAGCGGGCGCGGGCTGCGGCACCGGTGCGCTCGTCAGCGCAATCAGCGTAGGCGGCCGCTGAGGCGGCGGCTCGGCGCTTTTCTGCCGGAGCATGAACCACGCACCCGCGAGCAATGCACTTTCCACGATCAGCGCGACAGCCGCCGCCGCGTACAGGCGATGCCTTTCCGGCGCGAGGCGTGCGGTGGACAAGGTTGCCATGTCACTTCGCCGCCGGCTGGGCCGCGAGGCCGACCTGGCTCACGCCGGCGGCGCGGCACGCGTCCATCGTCGTGACCAGATACTGAAGGCGCGCAGTGCCCGCCCCGGCAATCGTCACGACGACATGCGACGGGTCGGCCTGCGCGGCCAGCAACGTCGTGAGCTGCGCGGGCGTGAGCGTGCGGCCGTCAACCGAAAGCGCACCGTCCTCGGCGAGCGTGACCGTCACCTTCGGCGGCGGCAACGTTTGCGTGGTCGTACTGGAGGGCAGCCGCGTGGCGAGACCCGCATTCGGAATCATGTGCAGCGTGATCATGATGAAGAACACCAGCAGAAAGAACATGATGTCGATCATCGGGATGATCTCGATGCGAGCCTTGCGTGCTTCGAAATACTTCATCGTCACGCTCCCTGCGAGGCAAGCTTCGCGGCCACATCATGCACTGCATCCCGCAGGTTCTCGCTGGCCTCGCTGCGCGGCTCGTGCGGGATGCCCGCCATGCGGTTCACGAGCGACACCTTCAGCGTTTCGAGCTGATGCGCGGCGAGCCGCACACGGTTATGCAGACCGTTGAAGAACAGCAGGCCGATCATCGCAACGAAAATGCCGGATGCGGTTGCCACGAGCGCTTCAGCAACGCCGCCCGTCACCTGCGTGGGCGCGTTGCCGGGATTCGAGAGCACCTGGAACGCGTGAAACATGCCGACGATCGTGCCGAACAGGCCGAGCAGCGGCGCGAGCGTCACGATGGTGTCGAGCACCCACAGGAAGCGGTCGATACGCGGGGCTTCACGCATGATCGTTTCGTCGAGCGACGCCGTGAGCGTGTCGCGGTTGCGCTCGCCGCCCATACGCGCGGCGGTAGACAGAAGCCGCCCCACCGGCAGCTCGCGATAGCGGGCCGCCAGCGTCGAAAGCGTGGCTGTATCGACGCGGCCGGACCGGTCGAGCTGATTGAGGACCGCACGGCCGCTGGCGGCCACGCGTTGCAGGAACCAGGTGCGCTCGACGATCAGTGTCAGCGCAACGAACAGCATCGCCGCGATGACGTACAACACGCCGCCCGAATCGCTCGCGAGTTTCATCAGAGTGTCGGCAGTCATGGAAGGGAACTCCAGTCAAAGGTTAAAAGTCGGTGGACACCGTCGCGAAGACCGCGCGACCCGGAATGGTCCAGTAAAGCGGCGTGTTGTCCGCGACGGTGTAGCCTGCGAGACCGTTGATGCTCGTCCGGTTGAAGAGGTTGTCGATCTCGAGGCCGATTCGCGTGTTGCGCATCCAGGTAGTCGGCGACTTGATCGTGTACGCGCCGGCGAGGTTCGTGACCATGTAGCCGCCAATGGGCTGCTGGTTGCCGGTATCGCCATACTGATGGCCGACGAACTTGCCGATGAGCGAGCCGTGCAGCGGGCCGCGGTCGTAGATCACGCCAAGCGCGGCCGTTTGTTGCGGCGCATTCGGCATCCAGTCGCCTGTGCTCTTTTGCTTCGCCGAATTGAAGGTCAGGTTGCCGTACAGGCTGAAGCCGTAGCCGGCGTAAAACGTCGCTTCGGTCTCGAAGCCCTTGTAGACCGCGCCACCGGCGTTAGAGAAGATCGTATTGCCGCCGATCGTCGTGCTCGTCACGGCGTTGCGGAAGTTGATGTAGTAGAGGTCGGCGGATACCGTAAAGCGGTCCGACTTCCAGGTCGTGCCGATCTGGTAGTTGTCGGTCTGCTCGGGGTCGGGCTGTCCCGATGCCGAAGGGTTCGGCACGTAGAAAACGTTCAGGTTCGGCGCGAGGAAGCCCTGCGCGTACTGCACGTAGGCGCTCCAGTTGCGGTTGATCTGATCGTGCAGCGTGACGGAAGGCAGCACCTTCGACCACGTATGGCTGAAGTCCAGCGGCTCGCCGGTCTTCTGATTGAGCGGCGAGTCGATGCTCCGGCTGAACGACACGTACTTCACGCCGGGCGTGAGCGTGAGCCCGTACGGCAGCTTCCACGCGTACTGGATATATGGCTGGAACGTGAGCAGATCGTCGTGCATCGTGAAGTTCAACTGCTCGAGCGCGAAGTTCAGCGAGGCGTCCACGTTCATGTTGTCGCGGAAGTTCGACTGATGCGTGAGCCAGCCACCCATCTGCAGCGTGCCGGGGCCGAGTTCCCGTTGTGCGTTGAACACGTCGCCAAACGCGCGATAGTTGTTGGCCATCTGCGTGGCCGGCACGTTGTTCGGGCCGAAGCTGGTGCCGTTCGGCGTCTCGCCGTTGGGGTCGAGGCCGTTGAAGCCGTCGTGGTAATAGCCGTACGTGTACAGCTTGTTGTCGAGTTTCCAGCCGCCCAATAACGTTTGCACTCCGATGTACTCGAAGTCGGTATTGATGCGGTCGAAGTTGTAGCCCGAGTAGGCCTGGCTCGTCGGATCGTTGTTCAGCGCGAAGTTGGGGCCGAATTGGCGGATCTGCGCCGCCGTCGCGCCGAGCGACGTGTTCTGGTAGATCCGGTTGTAGGTCGCGAACAGCGTGACGACCGTGTTGTCGCCAATCGGCTTGTCGAGCTTGAAGTAGACGTTGTCGCGCCGCTGCCCGACATCGTTCAGATACCCGTCGCTGCTCGAATGGTTGTAGCCGACCACGGCGCGCGCATCGCCC
>Ga0131853_10007906_pt1 | contig 19308 bp, 8 predicted proteins | sample TergutLab28metaG_FD_92764 | JGI IMG/M metagenome (GOLD analysis project Ga0131853, IMG submission 92764) | Labiotermes labralis P1 segment gut microbial communities from Petit-Saut dam, French Guiana - Lab288 P1 (version 2) (version 2) | ecosystem: Host-associated > Arthropoda: Insects >...
CACTGTTTCCACAGCGTCTGCTACTGCTAAAACACAACAATGATGAATGAAACAATATAAATGCTACAGTAATTTCCATGAATTTTACTGTTGACATATTTCAAAAAAAGAGGTAGGAGGATTTGAGATAACAACTGTTTCTGAATTAAAAGTAAAACAGACGATTGCAACACCGGATGAATAAAGCATATACAGGAGGCAACAGTATGGGTTCTTGGGAGTATGTACAAAAGCTTGGCATGGGATGGAATTTAGGAAACACTTTGGACGCCTGTACAGTGGAAGGCAGTTCCCCGCTCGAGCAAGAAACGAAATGGGGTAATCCACTTACAACTAAAGCTATGATTACAATGGTAAAGAATGCGGGATTCGATATATTACGCATACCGGTTTCGTGGTATTCCCAAATGGACGAGAACTACGTGATTAATTCAGCGTGGTTGGCGCGCGTGAAAAAAGTAGTGGATTACGGTTATAACAGCGGTATGACAGTTATTATAAACATACATCACGACGACTGGCATTTTCCGGATGAGATGAATTACCACAAATCCAGCAAAATACTTAAAAAAATATGGACGCAGATTACCAAATTTTTTATCGAATATGATGAACGCTTGATATTTGAGGGTATGAACGAACCACGCAAAAAAGGAACCCCTCATGAATGGAATGGAGGCGATGTAGAGGGACGTCGCGTAGTGATGAAGTTAAATCAAGATTTTGTAGATACAGTGCGTGCCACAGAAGGAAACCAAATGCGGATGTTAATGGTTCCCACATATGCTGCCAGTGCCTATGAAATTGCTATGAGTGATTTTTCCATTCCGCAAGGAAAAAACCTTATAGTATCAATTCATGCATACGTTCCATATCCATTTGCTCTTGACCCGGATATGAGTAAAAAGTGGACAATTGAGCAACAGCAACCAATTAATTGTTTGTTTGAACTGATTGACCGGTATTTTTTGAGTAAAAACATACCGGTGATTATAGGGGAGTGCGGTGCACGAAGGAAAGGTGATAACGATATAGACCGTGCAGCTTGGGCTTCGTACTATACAGAGGTGGCAAGACAAAGGGGTGTGCCGTGTATATGGTGGGATTCCGGTTGCGTAGATAGTCAGGTAGAAAGGGAAGTCTTTGGTTTATTGAATCGCTATGAGCTTAGATGGGAATATCCAAGTATTGTAGCGGCATTTTTAGGCAAGAAACACTTGTGATTTTTACAAGTCCGAAAAATGGAGGTTTTTCCATGGATGAAGACCGAAAATTTTAAGGAGAGAAGGGATGAGTTATGGAAGGTAAAATTTATTGTGCGTTTTCCGGCACAGGTAAAACCATCGCAGATTCACATGGTTTAGTCGTTGACATTGAGCGATACTTTTATAAAAATGATATTTCTTGGGATAAAGTCGCAGATGTAGCAGTGCTTTTTGCAATGCTTGGCAGAAATGTTGCATTTGGCTCTGATATATTTGTAAGGGAAGCCCTTAAAAGTAAAAACATAAAATATACTGTAATTTATCCACACATTGATGATAAAGACGTATACAGGCAAAGGTATTTAGATCGCCCGTATGACAATGTCATAGAACATGCAGAAATAAAGTGCGGAGGTTGGTATGAATTTATGGCACAAAGCCTTGACAGCGAAGAAATCGTGATATTGCCAAAAGGCGGGTATCTCGCAGATTATCTAAGAGATGCTGAAAATATAATTCCTTATTAGAAACTAAAACAAGCTAAACGTTGCAAGATTGTTATTTCGTGGTATTTTGATGACCTTTAAATTGATAATCAAGATATGATAAGAGAGGGAGAGCACAGATGCAAGCAATAATCTTGGCCGCAGGATATGCAACCCGAATGTACCCCTTAACGGAAAATACTCCAAAGGCACTTCTTCCCCTATGCGGCAAACCGCTCATTGACTATATTATTGAGCAGTTAAACAATCTGTCTGATTTATAGACGATGGTACAACAAGCAACGAAAACCGTCGCGGCGCAGTAGATGATGTTTTTTTCGCAATAAAAGAAAATTCTATAAATGATGAAATATTAGTGCTTGCGGGTGATAATTATTTCACATACGACCTTCGTGAACAGCTTGAGGTTTTCCGAAAAACAGGTTGTGACACACTATGTGGTAAAGAATTAAACGAACCTGAAAAATTAAAAAATTTCGGAATTGCCGTTCTCGCGCCTGACGGAAAACTTCTTGATTTTGAGGAAAAACCGCAAAATCCAAAATCAAACATTGTGATTTACGCGGTATATTTTTTCCGCAAGGAAACCATCTCGTTATTTGAAAAATACCTAACGGAAGACAATAGTTCCGACAACATCGGCTCTTTTCCGCAATGGATTTATAATTTCTGTGATATATACATATATAAAATGAACGGTGAATGTTATGATATAGGTACAATCGAAATATACAATGAAATGAATAAATGATATTGCTGTTTTAGTGTTTTAGACTGCTACTCACGAAGCCGCTATTTTAGCCCCTTCGCAAAAGGGTAGCAGTCGCATTAAAACGGCTTGTTTACTGGGGTAGAGGCAAATATCACGTTACCAGCAAGTCTAAAACAGCAATAGAGCCCAATTTGCCTACGCGGGACAAATGCGACAATCCCTTTGCCGATTGCAGCGAAGCAACATTGTACAATTACGGATATTTGGCATATCGGCATATGTGGCGTGATCTTGGCATGGAGGGTTGCTTGGAAGAAGCCCAACATGGCACGAAAATTGAGTATTCGTTACCTGAAACCACGTTTGTGATGGCATTGCAGCACTTGCTTGAACCAATGAGCAAATATGCGACTTGCGAGAATCAAGCCCGATATTTTCATATGCCGGAAATACCATTGCACCAAATGTATAGGGCATTGAACCGATTAAGCGACCAAAAAGAAGAAATCGAATTCAGCTTGTTTGAGTACAATTACGTTCGTTTGAACAAGACTGTTGACGTGGTTTTTTATGACGCAACCACGATTCATTTTGAAAGCGTAAATGCGGATGAATTACGCGAGTTTGGGTTCAGTAAAAACGGAAAATCTAATGAAGTTCAAGTTGTTTTGGGTATGATTATTGACTCAGACGGAATGCCCGTGGGGTACGAATTATTCAAAGGTAACACATTTGAGGGCAATACACTTCTAAAAACCCTTGAAAAAATCAAACACCGCTTTCGCATCAGCCGGGTAATAATCGTTGCAGACCGGGAGCTTAATCGAAAGCTCAATCTAAAGCAAATCAAAGATGCCGGTTATGGATACATCATGGCTGCGAAAATCAAAGGCTCGGCCGCGAAGTTACAGGAAAAAATCTTCGACGAAGACGGTTTTGTCGATGTTCACGACAAAGAAGGCAAGCTCCAACTTCGCTAAAAAATCATGGAGCATGAGAATATTTTTACTGATGAAGACAACGCCGTATTTATTTACGATACATAATAACCAAACATAAATAATTTAGAAAGCCGCCTATGGAAACCAATATTTCCACAAGCGGCTTTCTGTTTTTGTAAAACTACTCCGGATTCACCAATGTCTTTCTTTTATTGCCTATGCATGTCATAAATTTCCTGTGCGGTGGCTATCGCTGCGTAAAAATCTGCTAATACATCCGTGGTTGCCCAGTATTGGGTGGGCGGTACGTCGTTGCCGTGTTCGCTGGGAACGGTTTCATCATAACGCGCTTGGGCGTATTCGATAAGTCCGCGAAGGCTTAATAAAACCGGCACCCAATCCTCGATATAAATTTCAACTGTGCCAATGTTTCCGCCCGGCGGAACAGTTGACATATTAAGGGGTATTTCGTTCAGCATGAAAACATCGGGCGCAAGGGCTCCTCCCGGGCGGCTTTCAAAAGTCAGCCTGATTGGGTCGGTTTCGCCTGATTGGGTGGTTCCGTCTACGCGCAACGTCAAAGTAATAAGAGGTGTATCGGCAACGGAAAAACCTGTTTCGTGTCCCCAAGCAAAAATTATCTCGTCGGTTAATGTTTGAGAAAGATTTATTTCTCCCGCTTCCCCAACCGGAATCTCATTTGCTAAAGAACTTACATACAAACCGTTCCGCAGCAACGGGTTATGAAGCTGCACCTCGATAATTTCAAGCCCCGTCGGAATAGCTATACGCATTGCGCCGTTGGTAAAGCCGGGATTTTCGGAAATTGAAAGGGTGAGTTCAAATGTATCGTCGAATTTCAAAACTTCAGTTGGCAAAGCCGAAGCGATTATAACTGTGTTCGGCAGGTTATCGCCCGGGCGGCTGATATGCACATTTCCGATATCTCCACCGTTCTCAAGCACAATGTTTAATTCGTTTTCGTCGTAGTCTCTGAACGGGTCGGGAACTCCCGCGGCGTTATGCATCGACACCGTAATATTCCCGGTCGCGCCGGATTCCGCATGGCTTTGCACTCTTACATAAAACGTAACCAATTGCAGGTTTGGTTTATAAATGTTCTCCGTTCTTCCGCCCCACGCCGCAAAAATATTTCCAGTTGTGGGAAAAATTTCCGGGCCTACGGTGAAACCCTCTTCTAGCATTTCACTTGTTTCAACACGCGTTACCTCAAGCCCGTTCGGTAATGAAAGCCGAATTGTACCACCCGCAAAGCCGGTGTTGCCGTTCATATACAAACTAAGCTGAAACTCATGACCAGGCGCGATTGCCCCTTCGGGCAATCCCCATGCGGTTATTAACATCTCTGAGGGATATACGACATTTACCTCGCCGAAAGCAGGCAGGACAATTCCCAACGGCGTACCGTTGAGACAGCTGAATGGGTCGGGGTCGCCGGCGGCATTTGTAAATGACATCGTGAATGTCGTTAAGCCCTCGGGGGCATCAGGCAAAATACGAATGGTGTAGGAAAGAAGATTTTCGTTTTCTATCGTATAGTTTGCGGCACGTCCCCAACCTACGGTAATTCTATCGCGTACAGGAGCGGAAAGCGTACCTTGAAACGAATTCCAACCGGGCGGGCCTACTATGCCGTTTATCAAATCAGGATGCCCGACTTCAATGGCAATAACCTCAAACCCTTGCGGAATGTTAAGGGTTATAGCGCCGCTTGCAAAGCCCGTGTTTTCATTAAGCTCAACAGATAACGTGAAAGTTTCGCCCGGCATAAAAGAAGTATTCTCGGGCGAGACGACAACCATGCTTGGAGCCGCCTGTGTCGTCAATGCGAATAGCCCCGCGCCCGCCGGCAACAAAGTGCCGAGCGCGATTATCATCGCAACTAGCAACGATAGGATTTTTCTGTTTTTACGTTTCACGTTTCACCTCCGCTATTCTGCCAAAGTGACGTTGTGACCTGCCAAATATCTTGCTAAAAGCGTTGCATCCGCCGTTGTGATAACGCCGTCACCGTTTACGTCGGCAGCCCATGTGTTTATGGTTACATTATGCCCCACAACGTAGCGCATAATCAGCGTAACGTCTGCCATTGTGATAAAGCCATCGCCGTTTACGTCACCGCGCTTGGGTTCTGCAGCGAATCTGCTTATCCATTTCCATGTTTCGGGGGCAGTGCGTAGATTGCGCAAATGCTCCCATAACTCTTCCGATTCAAGGTCTTCATCATCGTGATGCCACGTACCTTCCCACGGCGGAATTCCCACAAGGGAGTTTTCGCCGATTACCGTAAAACCGTTGCCGAAGGTAATGGTATGAAGCGCGGAAGTCCCTGCGAAAATGAAGTCCATGTTTTCAACCGAAGATGTACTCCATCCGGTTAAATCGAGTTCTGTAAGCGAAGAAAGCCCCGCAAACATTTGTGTCATATACTTCACATGCGTTGTGATTCTGCCGGATAAATCTAATTCGTGCAGATTACTTGAACCCCAGAACATACGCGTCATGTCTTCAGCTATTGATGTGTTAAGGAGGTGAAGGCCTTCTATTTTTTCAAGATTGGGGAAATGTGCGAAAAACGCGCGTAAGTTTTCATCGGCGGCTATCGGCCCCGTTATTCTTATTGATTGAACGCGCCATCTCATTCCCGCAAGAGGCATCCAGTGGTCTTGCAAAGTGTCGCCGCCAATCATCGGAAGAACAAGCGAGTTTGTTGTGCCTGATGTTCCGGGCCCGATAACAAGTTCAGTGTAATTTTGACCCTCAACACGGGCGGGAAGGCTCCAAGTTGCAGTGCCTGTGCCTAATGTTCCCGTTGAAAGAAGCAACGCGTTCCAAACCCATGTTTGCGAACCTGTGCGCGGTACGCTTAACGCGTTCCATAAGTTAAACGATGTGTAAACGTCATCCACATCAAGGCTGCGCCAAACATTATCCCAACCCCACGGTACTGCTGGCAAAGAGTTGCTTCCTACAGGAATGAATTTCTCTCCAAAAGTAATGCGGCGTAAATTTATAGCATCTGTGAACATTTGCGACATAGTTATTACGTTTTCGGTGTTCCAACCGTTCAAGTTAAGAGTGGTAAGAGACGAAGGCACATCCCACACAGTATTGCGAAACATTTGCGACATATCCGTAACATTTTCGGTATTCCACGAACTTAAATCCAAAGACGTAAGGCTTGGCGAATTCATAAACATCCGCGACATATCAACGGCGTTTTCGGTGTCGATATGGTGAAGCCCGACAATTTGATAAAGATTTAAGAATCCGGAGAACATATCGCTGATGTTTTCGCCCGCTGTTACCGGCCCAATGAAAACTATGCGTGTAACTTGTTCACGGACAAGAGATGAATTACTCATCCAATGTGTGCCGTTGATTGTGAAAACTTCGCCTTCGCCGACGGTAAGAATACCTGTGTCTTCGGCAAGGAACCAGAACGCGCTGCCCAGCATTCCTGTGTTCGGCCCGGTCCACACCCATGTTTGCGTGTTTGAACGAGTTTCATTTAAATGCTCCCAAAGCCCCGGCGAATTAAATACGGGTGTACGGAAATTATCTTCCGCGTCTAAATGGCGCCATACACCTTGACCTAAAGGCACAGAGGATAAACCGTTTTCGCCGTGCGTTACAAAGTTCGGGCCGAAAATTATTCCGCGTAACGAGTTTGTTCCGAGGAACATACCTGTCATTTCTTTTATATTGGTAGTATCCCAAGCGTGCAAATCCAAGTACGTCAAATTTGAAAGCCCCACAAACATATAATTCATTGTTTCCGTGCCTTCGATATTCAAATATTCCAGCCCGCGTATAACCGCAAGGTTGGGGAACTGCACAAAGAACGCGTCAAGATTGGTTCCCGCCGTTACGGGCTCGGTAAATATGATTTGCCGTACCATGCTGCGCATATCAGCATCGGGCATCCAGTGCATGTCTGTTCTTGAAGTGTTCGTGTTCTGTGTGTTTGTAATGCCGCCTTCGATTGTAACAATGCCTTCGCCCGGTTCAAGTACCCACGGTGCACCGCCTGCGCCAAGCGTGCCGTGTAAGCTCAAGCCGCGCCATGCGAAATGTAAATCCGTCGTACGCGCGGTACGCAAGCTTTCCCATATTGCCGCGGCTGTTAAGGTTTGGTCGGTTACGGTATTGCGCCATAAGCCGTTCCATTGCGGCGCGACTTCAGGAAGGGAATTTCCGCCGACCGTTACAAAGTTTTGCCCGAAAGTTATCATGCGCATATTTCTAAGGCCCGCGAACATAAACGACATATCAACTACTCTTGATGTGTCCCAATTGGATAATACAAGAGCGGTAAGCCCCGTTGCGTCTTCAAACATTTGCGTCATAAGAAGCACGTTTGACGTATTCCAATCGGAAACATCAAGAAGTGTTAGCCTGCTCACGCCATAGAACATACGTGTCATGTCCTCTGTTTTTGATGTGTCGAGATAGTGCAGGCCGTCTATAAATTGCAAATTCGGGAAATGCGCGAAGAACGCACGCAGATTTGTCCCGGCCTCAACGGGCTCGGTAAATACGATGCGTGTAACCCCGGCGCGCATTGACGGGTTCGGCATCCAGTGACGCGTAGTATTAATGCCGGAGATGGCGTTGTTTGTATTGGTTATTCCCGCGCGGATTGTTACGATGCTTCCCGCCGGATTGCCTCCGCCCGCTTCGTTCAAAGACCACTCTGCGCCGCCGCGCCCTAACGTTCTTGGCAGATTTATGCACCACGTCCATGTTTGCGCTTCGTCACGCGGTGTTGACATATGCACCCACAAATTCGCGGAGGTAAACGCATCATCGGAATCATTACTGCGCCACATTCCGCCGTTCGCAAGAGTCACCATGGGCAGTGAGTTCGAACCAATGGTTACAAAATCTTCACCGAAAGTAATGCTTTCAAGTGCCGTTGTACCGCTGAACATATTTAACATACTTGTTACGTTTGATGTGTCCCAGCAGGATAAATCCAGCGAAACAAGGCTGTTTGCGCCGCTGAATAAATTATTCATGTTTTCCACGGTGGAAACGTCCAATAAATCAAGATTATTGATTTCAGTAAGGTTCGGTAAAGACGAGAACAGATTGGATGCGTTGGCTGTAACCGCTATCGAAGAGGTAAAGTTAATTGTAACAACCGCATCGCGCACTTCAAACGACGGTATCCAAAACGCGCCGTTGGTGTTCGAGATTCCACCTTCAATGGTAACAACGCCGTCTCTGAAAAACCACGGTGCGCCGCCCATGCCCAACGTTCCCGAAGTAGCCCCGCGCCATGTCCATAGGTCGCCTCCGCCGGTTCCCAAGTGCGCCCACAACTGCGCGGATGTTAATAAAGTTGCATCAGTTGAATGTTGGGCATCATTGTTAAGCCATACTCCGCCTTGAACAGCGGGTACAGCCGGAATGGAATTCGCACCTATTGCCGTAAATTCCGTACCAAACTGAATCGCACTCAAATTGTTTGTACCTGTGAACATATTTGCCATGCTTTGTACATTGGAAGTGTTCCAACTTGATAAATCAAGCGAAGTTATTCCTGACGCGTTTTGGAACATACTTGACATATTGGTTACCGCGCTTGTATCCATTAAATAAAGCGCGCTTATCGTGGTTAAGTTGGGGAAGTGCATAAATAACGCAGACACGTTTGTTCCCGCTGTTACAGGCGCGGTAAATGCAATTTCATTTACTTGCCCGCGCACAAATGCATTTGGCACCCATTGCTCGCCATTTGTGTTGGTTATACCGCCTTCTATTGTAACGATGCCTGTATCGGGGTTAAATGTCCACGGTGCGCCGCCATAACCTAATGTTCCTCTGTGCAAATCGGGAAGATGCGTTCCGAACCATGCCCAGATTTCTGCGGCGGTGCGCGTTGTTTGTCGCAAATTCACTGTCCAAAGTTCCGTTGTTGAAATAATGTCTTCGTTAATTACATTGCGCCAAAAATTTTCGGGGCGAAGTGAATTTTCCCCAACGGACACAAAATTTGGCCCGAAGATGACTCTGTTAAGATTCCTTGCGTCCGCGAACATATTTGTCATGTTCGTTACGCTTCTTGTATCCCAGTTGGAGATATCTAAAATTTCAAGGCTTGACGCGCCCCGGAACATTCCGGACATATCTGTTGCGTCGGAAACATCCAAAAGGCTTAGACCGTTTATTAAAACAACATTCGGGAAATGCGCGAAAAGCGCGCGTAAATTTGTTCCCGCTTCAACCGGTTCCGTAAAAATTATTTGAGTAACGCGATTACGCATTGCGAAATCGGGCATCCAGTGGCTTGACGTTTCCGAAGGCCACAGGGCGTTATTTGTGTTTGTAACACCACCGCCGATTACAACAAGCCCCACCGACGGGAAAAATTCCCACGGTGCGCCATCTGCGCCCAGTGTACCTTTTTCTTGTGCATTAATGTTAACCAGCGAACCCCATAACCACACCTGCACCGTGTCTCTTGATTCACGCAAGTGACTATTCCAAAGATTTGCCGATGTGTAGGTGTAAAACGAATTATCAAATACATGACGCCACACGCCACCGTTAACCGGAAGTACGTTGGGAATGGAATTATCGCCCACGCTTACAAAATCCGCACCGAAAGTAATTTGCCGCAATGCTATTGTATTTGTGAACATTCCTGTCATATTTGTCGCGTTTTCTGTGTTCCAGCCCGTGAGGTTAAGCTCAGTAAGACTGTTTGCACCGCTGAACATATGAGACATATTCGTTGCTGCGCTTACATCAAGATGATGAATTCCCGTTATTTCTTCAAGGTTCGGGAAGCCCGCGAAAAACGCCGTTAAGTTTTGCCCCGCCGTAACAGGCGCGATAAACTCGATTCGCGTAACTTGCTCGCGGAGAGCAGGGTTAATCAACCAATGCTGTAAGGTGGTGTTAAAATTATTTGTTACGTTATTTGTATTTGTAATTCCGCCTTCGATTGTTACAATGCCGTCTTCAAAAGTCCACGACGCGCCGCCGTCACCCAAAGTGCCGTAATCGCGCCCCAAAACAAGACCGCTCCACAGCCATTCCTGAGTGGAGGCACGCGGCGTTTGCAAATGCGTCCACAAATTAAATGAAGTCATACGCTCACTCAACTGAACGTTAAACCAGTCTCCGCCGTTTACGGTGGTAACGCCAGGCAGTGAATTTGTGCCTGCGGCAACGAAATTCGGACCGAAGGTTATACGGCTTAAAGCCGTTGTGCTTGAAAACATTCCCGCCATACTTGCTACGCTTGCAGTATTCCAGCCGGATAGGTCAAGAGTGGTGATTCTGTTTAAACCGCTGAACATATTTGACATATCGGTTACTGTTGACACGTTTAAATGATTCAGCCCGTTTATGGTTTCAAGATTTGTGAAGAATCTGAAGAAGTTCGCCAAATCTTCTCCCGCCGTAACAGGCGCGGTAAATCTTATTTCTCTTACATCAGCGCGCAAAGTTGAGGGCATCCAGTGAGTGCTTCCCCAGGCATCGTTGGTTGTGTTTGTAATGCCGCCTTGTACTGTGACAACTCCCGTTTCGCGATTTAGCTGCCAAATCGCACCGCCAAACCCTAATGCTCCCGCATTAGGCATACCGAACCATTCCCATGTTTCGGCAGATTCACGTACTGTAGAAAGATGCGACCACAGTTCCGCCGATGTGCGCACAAAGTTTGTTCCCGCCAAACGCCATAATCCGCTGCTTTCCGCAGGAGGAGGAAGCAAAGAGTTCGAGCCTGTTGCGAGGAAATCCGCACCGAAAGTTATGCTGTGCATTGTAGTTGTCCCGCTGAACATCCACGACATATTTGTTACGTTTGCGGTGTTCCAGCCGGAGAGGTCAAGCGATTTAAGATTGCTTGCGCCGTTAAACATATTCGACATATTGGTTGTTGCGGATACATTTAAATTGTGCAAGCCATTTATTGCTTCAATGTTTTCTAAGGAATTAAAGAAATTCGAAAGATTTGCTCCCGCTGTTACAGGCGCAATAAATTCGATTTCTTTTACATAGCTGCGCAGATTTGCTGGAATCCATTGCGAGCCGGTTGTGTTTGTTACGCCGCCGTAAACAGTTACAACTCCGCTTTCGCGGTTAAGCCGCCATAACGCGCCGCCTGCTCCCAATGTCCCCGCGTCGGGAACATTTAACCATTCCCATGTTTCGGTGTTATTGCGTGGGTTTTGAATACGTGTCCACAATTCCGCGGGCGTTAATACATTGTTTGTTCCCGCCAAACGCCATAATCCGCTGCTTATCGCGGGGTTAGGAGTAAATAGAGAATTCGCCGCGCTTGTGGACGCGATGAAATCCGGCCCGATGGTTAAACTTTGCATAGTTGATGTTCCCGAGAACATATCCGTCATATTTGTCACGTTTTCGGTGTTCCAGCTTGACAAATTAAGCGCGCTCAAACTACCCGCGTTGTTGAACATATTTGACATATTCGCGGCGGCGGAAACGTCAAGATGATTAAGTCCGGTTATAGTTTGAAGGTTCGGGAAATGCATAAAGAATGCAGAAAGATTTTCTCCTGCCGTTACAGGTGCGGTAAATACTATTGATGTTACGCTGTTGCGCATATTGGAATCGGGCATCCAGTGAAGCGTAGTTGTAGCAGGGGACACGGCATTGGCTGTGTTGGTGACACCACCGTTAATGGTAACGGTGTCGTCATTCAATGTCCAAGTCGCACCACCTATGCCTAATGTGCCTTCTTCCACGCCCAGTAAAAGATCGCTCCACATCCATGTTTCTGTTCCCGCGCGCGGAGGAGTGGGTGTTTCCGCAGCCAAACGCGCCCACAGGTTATTCGAAGTTTGAGGTGCAATCGCAACATTCGGGCTTAACCAATTGCCGCCGAAATCCGCAGGCGGATTGGGAATGGAATTCCAGCCCGATATTGTGCGGAAATTTTGACCAAAGGTAATTTGACGCAGTGCGTTTGCGTTAGCGAACATACTCTGCATATTTGTGCCGACTGTTCCGACAATTTGCCGTGTATCCCAGTTGGTCAAATTAAGGGTACGCAGGCTTTGCATATCGTTGAAAATATTTGCCATATCTGTCACGCCCGAGGTGTTCCAGCCGGACAAATTCAACGTTTCAAGACCTCTTGCGCCGTGGAACATACTTTGCAAATTCGTTACGCCGGACGTAACAAAATTTGCGGGCAATATAAGTTGAGTTAAGCTGTGCGTACCCGCAAACATACTTGCCATGTTCGTTACATTTTCGGTGTTCCAGCTTGACAAATTAAGCGATGTTAAACTGTTCGCACCGTCGAACATATTTTGCATATTTTCAGCATCATCAGTGATTAGGAAGCTAATTCCGGATATTGTTTCAAGATTCGGAAAATGTCTGAAAAACGCGACTAAATTTTCATTTGCGTATACATTGGCAGTGAAAACAATTTCTGTAACCTGTGCGCGCATTGCGACGCTTGGCATCCAGTGTTCGGCGTTGGTTGCGGCGGAGGCGGTTGCGGAATTAAATGTATTTGTTACACCGCCGGAAATTGTAACAATACCGGTTTCGTCTTCGTCGTTATAAACAAAAGTCCACGGTGCGCCGCCCACGCCCAAGGCTCCTTCATTTTGTTCAAGCAAAAGCCCGCTCCACATCCATGTTTCCGTCATATCGCGAACGGTTCCCAAACGTGTCCACAGTTGCCACGATTGCTGTACACCAATGGCGGCTTCCGCGCTAATCCAGTTACTGCCGAATGCCGCCGGAGGGGTTGGTAAAGACGACGTACTTACGGCGCGGAAATCCGACCCGAAAGTTATACGACTAAGAGCGTTTGTACTTGCGAACATACTTGTCATGTTTGTTACGTTCTCGGTATTCCAGCCGGAAAAATTAAGTTGCTGGATACCGGTTGCGTTTTGGAACATACCTTGCATATTCGTTACATTTTCAACATTCCAGCCGGCTATATTCAATGTTGTTAAGTTGGGCAAGTTGGAAAACACATTTTGCATATTCGTAATGTTTGAAGTGTCCCAGCTTGACAAGTCAAGCTGGGTAATATTGTTCGAGACAGCGGTGCTGACGCCCGCGAACATATTTTGTATGGTTTCGGTATTTTCCAGATTCAAATGATGAATATTTTCTATGGTTTCAAGGTTCGGGAAATGCATAAAGAATGCTTCTAAATTTGTTCCGGCTATTACAGGCGCGGTAAACCGGATTGTTTTTACCGTAGCACGCCTATCCGCGCCGGGCATCCAGTGCCACCCGGTGGTACCGCTTGTGTTGGCTGTGTTGGTAATTCCCGCACCGATTTGAACAATATCTGTTCTATTATCGCCATCGTAAACAAAATGCCACGGCGCACCTCCCGGTCCCATTGTGCCGTTCGGCTCTGCAAAAACAATGCTGCTCCAAATCCATGTTTCAACAGATGCGCGGGGAATCGTTTGTGCGGCTGTCCCTAAACGCGTCCACAATGTACCCGAAGCTTGTTGCGCAAGATGCACCTGAGGGCTGATCCAATTGCCACCGGGTGCCGCTGTTGAAAGTGAGCTTGAGCCTACGGAGCGGAAGTCATATCCGAAGGTAATGCGCGACAAAGCATTTACGCCCGAGAACATTCCCGTCATATCGGTTACGTTCCGCGTGTTCCAGTTGGAAAAATTAAGTTGTGTAATCAAAGTTAATCCGTTAAACATATTTGACATATTGGTTGTTGCGGCGGTGTTCAAGTAATTTAATCCGTTTATTTCTTTAAGGTTCGGGAAGAACCTAAAGAAATTCGATAAATTTTCCCCGGCAGCTACATTTACGGTAAAAACTATTTCCGTAACACGGCTACGCATTGAGGAAGCGGGCATCCAGTGTCCCATATTGGTAGCGGCGGCTTCGCTTGCGGCATTGACTGTGTTGGTGGTGCCGCCCAAAATTGTTACAACGCCTGTTTCCGGGTTAAATTGCCACTGCGCGCCGCCCGCACCCAAAGTTCCTCTGTTTACTTCGCTTGCCCAGCTCCATGTTTCAGCGGCGGCTTGCGTTGTAATAAAGCGCGACCATAATTGAGAAGATTCCAAAACGGCAAGCGTTGCTTCGTTGCGCCACACCGTGCCGTTGGGTGCGGTTACGGCAAGAATGGAATTCCCGCCCGTGGTTTCAAAATTTGTGCCAAAGGTAATTCTTCTCAAATTTGTTGTACCGGTGAACATATTGTCCATTGTGGCGGCGTTTAGGGTGTTCATGCCGGAGAGGTTAAGCTCGCGGAGTTGACTTAAACCATTGAACAAACTTGTCATGTTGGTTGTGACTGCGGTGTTTAAATTATTCAAATTGCGAATTTGTTGAAGGTTGGGGAAATGCATAAAGAACGCTGTCAGGTTTGCGCCCGCCGTTACTTCTTCGGCAATATTAATATAGCGCACTTGGCTTCGCATTGCCGGGCTAATCATCCAGTGAGTTCCGGCTACGACTGTATTAACCATATTTATCGCACCGGCGGATATCGTAACAACGCCCGTGTTTTCGTCAAACGACCACGGTGCGCCGCCTTCTCCCAAAGTTCCCGTTACAGTTCGTTCCGACCATGTCCATGTTTCCGTTGCTGTGCGTTCTGTTCGCAAGTGTAGCCACAAATCGGCAGACGTTACCGGAGACGCGGCAGAGCCTGTCAATTGCCATGTCCCCTGCGCGGGCGAACCGACAGGACCGCCATGCGAAACGTCAACATTGGGAATAGAATTTGCGTGCGACGTTCCCGGGCGGAAGTTCGCCCCGAAAGTAATACTGCGCAAAGCGGTTGTGCCTGCAAACATACTTGCCATATTTGCGGCAGGAGCCGCAATGCTTGCCGTTGACCACGATGACAAGTCCAGCGATGTAAGGCTGTTTGCGTCTTGGAACATGCTTGCCATAGTTGTCGCGGCAGATACATTAAAATTATTTAATCCGCTTATTGTTTCAAGATTAGGGAAGAATCTGAAAAAGTTTGCCAAATTTGTTCCGGCTGTTACCGCTTCGGTAAATTCGATTCTTCTTACCAGCCCGCGCATGGTTTGGTCCGGCATCCAGTGTACGCCCGTTGCCGATGTGGCGTTGTTTGTGTTGGTAACGCCCGCACTGATAGTAACTGTTCCGGTTCCGGCGTTAAAAGTCCACGGTGCGCCACCGATTCCCAAATATCCATATTCTTTTTCAAGAAAATTATTTCCCCACATCCATGTTTCCGCGGCTGTTCGGGTGGAACTTGCCATACGTGTCCATAACTGGGCGTTGGTTTGGGTTCCTTCAAAAGAAAAACTGCGCCAGTTTTGCGCGGTGGGATTAGGCGCGGGCAAAGACGTTGTTCCCTGCGCAACAAAATCCTGCCCGAAAGTAACTTCGCGCAATAAGGTCATTCCCCTGAACATATTTTCCATACCCGTTACCGTTCTTGTATTCAGGTGTGTCAAGTCTAACGACCTTATACTTGCCGCGCCGTCAAACATAAACGACATTGTAATTGCCGCAGATGTATCGAAATGGCTCATGCCGCGAATAACTTCAAGATTCGGAAATCCTCTGAAAAATGCGTTAAGATTTACGCCCGACGTTACCGCAGCCGTAAATACTATTTCCGTCACTTGTTCACGCATGGCGGCATCCGGCATCCAGTGGTTCGTAATCACTGCGTCGGTACTGATGTTTGTGGAAGTTGTTCCGCCCGATATTGTTACAATACCTGTTTCAGCGTTTAGCGCCCACGGCGCGCCGCCCGTTCCCAATGTACCCGTATTTTCCTCCGAAAAGATTTGAACTTCGGGTTCTTCTTCAGGTTCTTCTGCTTCGTATTCTTCTTGCTCTAACGGGTATTCGTCTTCATTAGAAGAAATATCGCATATAATTTCTTCGGTTTCATATGAAAGTAAAATTTCCTCCACTTCTTCCGTAAAAAAAAGTTCCTCTTCTGCCAACACCGGTATATTTACCGTTGACAAAAAAAGAACCACAGCAAGAAACAACGCAAGCGGGCGTTGGTTTCTCAATCTAAGTATTTGGCGCGAATGTTTAGCCACCAAAATCCCTCCCTATTTAATTTTTCCAGTTACTTTATACCATCAAATAAAACCTAATGTCAATGGACGGGGTGCATATTTTGTTTAATCTTTAAACTTTTTGTTGAAAATCGGGAATACGATCCTACTCGATTACGGGGCTACAATAAAGAAGGGACGGTTTGCGCCGTCTCTTTGCTAAAAGAGAGAATTATTTCAGCCAGAAGTAATAAGCACTGTGTTTGTTACCTCATTATTAATACCATCCTTAAATTTATTTCAACGGCAGGGGATTTTACATATTTTTTACTGACTTCCCTCCTCAAATTTTTTTAAAATCTCCCTGCTGATGATGTAAAAATCATAACAGGGAGTTTTGTTTATATCGTATCATAAGAAATGTGTCAAAGTTGTATGATGATTCTTACGCAAAAATCCCCCCACTTTCCATCAACATGGCAGTCAGGGGATTTCAATTTCATTCAAGTCCTGTCTCTTTTAAAGCGTTCTCCCAAGATCCAAACCTTTGGGCTACGGTAATAATATTGAATTTACCTAAGTTTTTATATTCGGTCTTTGATAGGGTGTTTTTCATCAATGTGTCCGCAACTGATTTTATATCAGCTAATAAATCATCTGTTTTAATCTTGTATGATGAGCTTCTCTTGGAGACATGGAGATTTGCAACTTCTAAGACGTTACGCCAACTTCCGAATCTGCGGGAAAGAGTGTCACTGTTATATTTACCATATTTACCGTATTCGTCGTATGTCACAGTATTCTTATTTAATTTTTTCGCTACGGCTTGCAAGTCGTCTATTATATCTTGCTCCTCGATTTTACTTACGCTTTTTTGAAGATTCGCTTTTTTTACGGCTTCGCTCCATTGCTTAAATCTTTTTTGCACACTCCACTCGGTATATTTGCCGTGTTTTCTGTATTCTCTAATGGATAAGGTATTTTTGTTCAATTTTTCCGCTACAGATTTTATATCCGCTAATATTTCTTGTTCTGAAATATCAGATGGAATTCCGGCCGGTTGAAGATTTGCTTTTTTTAAGGCATCGCTCCATTGCTTAAACCTTTTTCTCACAAGATATACGCTATATTGACCGTGTTTTTTGTATTCTTTTCTGGATAATATGTTTTTATTTAGCTTTTTAGAAACGGATTGAATATCCGTTAATATGTCATTATCGGAAATCTTATCGGACACGGTTTGTTGGACTGATTCCAAATTAGCAGCCGTTAATGCGTTATACCAGCCGTTTAGTCTACCGCAAATGGTATTTATGCTATGTTTGCCATATTCATTATATTCAGATTGCACCAAGGTATTTTTATTTAGCTTTCTCGCTACGGATTGTAAATCGGCTATCAATTCTTGCGCAGTGACTTTATAAGACTCTTCATTTATATTTATTTGAAGATTTGCCTTTTCGATTGCGTCGTTCCATTTTTTAAACCTTGTGCGCACGTTCCAATGGGTATACGTACCGTGTTTTGTATATTCCATAATGGATAATGAATTTTTATTTAATTTTTCCGCCACGGATTTTATGTCTGCTAATATTTCTTCCGCTGAAACGGCGTTATATGATTTTTGGGCGGTTTGAAGATTTGCCGCTTCTAAAGCAAGGTTCCATCTTTTAAAATGCTTTATTACAAGGCTTTGACTATATTTTCCATGTTCTTTATATTTGGATGAAGATACCATTCTGCTATTTATTATTTCCGAAACGTATTGAATATCCGATAATATTTCATGCGCTGTGACTCTTATTCTTGGAGCCGATATTCTGGTTTTTTTGGCTTTTTTGGATTTTTTAACTTTTTTGGTTTTTCTTCTTGGTTTTTTGAGTTTCGCGTTTTTTCTGACTTTTTCCCAATTCCCGAATCTATTGAGAACACTATTTATATTATATTTTCCGTATTTCACGTATTCTGTGCTTGTCAAGGTATTTTGATTCAGTTCATTCACTATTGATTGGATATCAGCTAAGATTTTTTCCTTTGAGACAAAGCGCAATTCGTTGTATGTTTGAAGACCTGCTTTTTTCAAAGCTTTATTCCATGTATCAAATTTACTAATTACATCGTACGGGCTGTATTCGCCGTACTCTTTGTACTCACTAAGCTTAATAGTATTTTTATTCAGCTTTTTTGAAATGGATTGTATATCAGTTAAAATTAGATTTAAGATATCATTTTTTGAAATCATATATATCCATCCTTTACTGTAACTTCCTTTTGCCTGTTTTCTATTTATCAGATTGATACGCACATTATGCCACAGTTTTACAAAAAATACAAAATGCATTATATATTTCGCCATAATCCGCCGTTGGCAGGGTCAAAGTACATGTACCCTTCGAGTGTCATTGGGTTATAATTTGTTTTGCCTTTTTGAAAAATATGTATTGACATATTGCACGCAATGGGGCATAGCGTATTTGCAACGAACGAACATACGTTTTGTGCCATGAACGAGTTTTGCCAACTCTTACAATAGTTTTCAGGTAAAAGGGGCTGTAACGAAATTGGAAAATCCAATTGAGCTACAGCCCATTATTACATTTTATGGTAAAGCCAGGCAGTATGGAGGTTGCTTTGGGGGGTTGATGTGGCAATATTTTTTAATCAGGCTATTCGTATCTGTGGAAACTGTGGAAAAAAGACACGCAAAAAAGCCCCTCAGGGGGAGTTTCTTGAAATTTTCAGGCTCAACCGTTTAGGCGGCTTTTGCTTCTTCCTTTAAGGGATTCAAGATGCAACCAATACGGCTGTTTTGTGTGACTGGTAAACTAAAATGGTCGCGAAATGGCAAACAAAAATCCCTACTTTCCAAAAAACAAAAATCTATCGACTGTGATAATCTTTGAAGCTAAAAAAGACACAGGAGGTAAGATGTGA
>Ga0131853_10007908_pt1 | contig 19308 bp, 20 predicted proteins | sample TergutLab28metaG_FD_92764 | JGI IMG/M metagenome (GOLD analysis project Ga0131853, IMG submission 92764) | Labiotermes labralis P1 segment gut microbial communities from Petit-Saut dam, French Guiana - Lab288 P1 (version 2) (version 2) | ecosystem: Host-associated > Arthropoda: Insects >...
CACCGAAGCGTACGATTGGTACGTGAGGATGCTGAGCAACGCAATTGACGAAGAGATGCGACGCTTATCAAAAAAATTGGAGGATTAGCTCAGCTGGGAGAGCGTCTGCCTGACTTGCAGAAGGTCGGCGGTTCGAGCCCGTCATCCTTCACCATAATTAAATAAACCATTTGTAAAATAAGCGCTAAAGGTCGAGGCAGTAAGAAGTGAGAAAGCGGAGTGTACATAGAGTACATGAGCATTTCGAACGACGAAGCTAACGATGAGATTTGAAGCATATTTTTCAAAGAATTACGTCCTGTTAGCTCAGTTGGTAGAGCAGGAGGAACAACGATAGTTGTAACGATTGAGGTGAAGTGTTCACGCTGAGCCGAATCATTGCGAAGCAATTGGTCAGGAACTGGCCGTCAGATGCTTTCTTAATAGGCATCAGAAATTAATATAGTAAATTTAATCTCTTTTATTTGTCCTGTTAGCTCAGTTGGTAGAGCATCTGACTTTTAATCAGAGGGTCAGAGGTTCGAATCCTCTACAGGACACCAGATATGCGAGTGTGGCGGAATTGGCAGACGCGCTAGATTTAGGCTCTAGTACTTCGGTGTGCAGGTTCAACTCCTGTCACTCGCACCACTTTTAAATATAACGGCTCGTATGGAGCCACGAAACCTCGATGCCAACGAGGTTTTTTTTGTTTTGGGAAGCTGCTGCAACATTTGTAATTATGTTATCCCTTAACCCCTCTTGTATCGTCATTTTGCCAAAAAGGTGCATTTGACGATACAGGTAGACAACTGCTGGGACGTAAAATGGCATTTTAGGGACGAATTTTGAATTGAATTAATATTTTAAGACGATATCTAGCCTTGAAACTCATTTTTCAGCTCCTTTTGTATCGTCATTTTGCTAAAAATACACATTTGACGATACAATCACCTATTTTTCTGCCGAAATCTATGATATTATGAGTAAAACATCTCAATTGGAGGGGTCGACCATGAAAAACTTAAAAATAGCATTAAATAATATTTCAAAAGAACTGGATAGCATCAACGAAGAACTCCAAACTTTGCCAGAAGGGCACCTAGCACGACAAAGAGCAACTTCTTATTTTCATGTCATTAAGAAAGTTCACATCGGCATCACTAAAAACATCCCACTCATCCAACAGCTTTGTCGCAAAAGATACCTCCTCATACGTAAGGTTCAGCTCGAACACAATCTAACCGCAACTACATCTGACCAACTCGACAACCGAACACCTGAGGAACTCATCGCCTCCCTTCCAAAAGCCTATCAAACCGTGCCCATCCACTACTTCTATCATCCGCAGGTTGATAAGTGGCAAGGTAGACAACGGGATACTGACCTCTACCGAGAAACGGCTATTTACACCTATAACGGCATCAACTTTAGGTCCATGTCTGAACGCATCATCGCCGAACAACTGGATAAATATGGTCTCCTCTATCGATACGAGCCAACCTTCAATCTCATCCAACAGCAGGTATCCCCTGACTTCCTCGTCAAAAACCCGTTCACCAACAAAACCATCATTTGGGAACATTTCGGTGCCTTCAATCAAACAAAATACGCCGATGATATGAACGATAAAATGGATGCTTACCTGAATCAAGGCTTCGATCCTGCGGTTGATCTGATCACCACCTACCAATACCACATCCGGCAGCCAGAGCGCATTCAAAAACTCATCGAAGAAATGATGTTTTAAAATGAGCTGTTTTTGGATCAGAATTTGCTAAATACCGGAGGCTACTGAAAAAGTCCAAAATATGCAAAAATCATGAAAAAGCGAAATGCTATAAACATTGATATTAAAGTATTACTAAAATTTTCACTAGCTTATTTTGGCTATAAAAGAGACTTTTTCAGTGGCTTCAAATACCGACCTTTACTGATACGACCCAACAATAATTGACAAAAGATGATTCCACTTGTATCAGGATTTAATAAAAATCGACTTTTACTGATACATCACGGAACACACTAGGACGGAAAATGCCTTTTTAGGGACGTATTCTATCTAAAATCCATATTTAAAACCACTAAATAGTAAAAAATGGCATTTTTAAGTCTCTTTTGTATCGGGATTTGGTTAAAATTGGCATTTACCGATACAATCAACCGTCGCTGGTTTAAAACCTTCTTTTGGGTTGACCACCCCGAATGAGGCTAGTTATGTTTGTTAGAAAATTTTCAGCCATCGTATCGAGTGACAAAAAAGGTAGATAGCAGATTTCAGTTTCACCTGAGTCTATTATCTACCTTTTGTTATTTACTGCGTAGGATTTAAAATTATCTTCATGCGTGTAGAATATTCGATCACACGGGTTAAATAGTTCCTCTAATTTCTTCTCAAGGTCTTTTTCATCCTCGGCTTCATACTTGTAAAGTTCTTCGTTAATGAGTACGAAATAAGTTTGCATGGTAAAAACTCCTTCTTTGGTTGGTCTGTTAACCATTATATCGGTTCTCTTTCTTCATATCAATTAATAAGAGATCTAACATATAGGCCTGCTATCAGGATCGCCAAAATAATGGTAACCTTCTTGACGATCGGCCAGCTCTTAGCTTTCCATGCTTCTTCTGCTAACCGCTTGTTCTCCAGCACAGCCAACCTTTCCTCACGTCTTCGGTCTTCTTCTAGTTGCTCCTTCTTCTCTTTTTCCCGCTTCTTACGCTCTTCCTCAGCTTTCTTCCTTGCTATCCGATCTTTAATCGCTTGGTTATACCCCTCTAATCTCTTCTTCAACACAGGATCTGCAAAGCGGATGGCTTTCTCAAAGTTCACATAGTCATCTAGGGGTTTAAAATGGTGTACCAAGCTTTCTTCTTTTTTTAACGTTAGTTCCGTTAACAGCTTCCCCACATAAATCATAGCATGTTCTGGATCAATGTTAGCTGCGTGATCAAAAGACTCCAATGCTTTATCCCATTCGGAAAATTCAAGGGATAAAAATCCGCGCTTCACTAAGGACTCTAAACTAATCGATTCTCCGCTTCCAGCAGCCTTTTTTACCACCACTTCCGCTCGACAGTACATACAAAAAATTTTTTCCGTTTCTGTTTCAACGTGCAAACGTCCTTTACATTTCGGACATTCAATCGTTATAATTTCCATCTCAAACACGCACCTTTACACCAATGCTTTTATCTGTATTATAGCGACTCTGCTGACAATATGCTAGATATTTCGACGTTTTTTTTAAATTGTGCTTCCCTTTTTAGGCGCCCTTGGATATACTATCGTAGAGAAGGGGTTAGGAAAGGAGTTTTATAATGAAAAGGTTTAAGTTTATGAGCGTTGTCGCACCTATTTTGGCGGTTGTTTTATTAGTAGGGTGCGGCGGTGACGAGCGTGCACCATACATTGAAGCACTTGAAGAAGCAGATCAGACAACGATTGCTGGTCTAGGTTACTGGCTTGTTGAGCATAGTGAACGTATTGAAGAATTGTTTGAAATTGATGAAGTTCACGTTGATCTTGACGGGGAAGAGTTAGAGTGGTCGCAAGTGCGTGATTTTAACGATGAATTCCTTGATCATTGGTCATTTGAAGCAGATGGCGAAGACATTACCATCACCTTCGTATGGGATTACGAAGCAGCAACAGCCAGGAGCCCATTGTTTTATGAGCATCTTGACTGGGCCATCGATCGACTTGACTTAGCAATAGAAAACTTTACTCCTCACTTTGATTCCGTTCTGATGTCTCATGGTTTATTTGATGTCTTAGCAACAAGTATCTCTGACAGCCTCGGGCATATCACTGATGATGAAATCTTTTTCCCAATGACAGAGCTCTCTCTTCACCTAGGATCTATCCTTGAAATCTTAGACGGTGAATCTGATATTGCGGTTCTGGAAGTGACAGAAGAGGCTTTCGCTCCACGTTTCGAAGAAATGCGTGAGGAGTTAGAAGCACTTAGATAACCCCGTTGAAATCGTGAAAATAGAAAAAAGGCAGAGGCAACCACCATAACAATGGTGTTGTTTCTACCTTTTTTTATTACTTAATCGTACGTTTTAAAGCTGGTACATACGTCGTACATCCCTGATGCGGAAAGTCCCACCAGCAATCCTTGTTGAATACTTTCTAAGATACCGAGATTATTAAAATACAAAAGGGATAAGCCCGTTCCAAGTAATACGTTGAAAATTGGAATCACCCGAGGGTTGAGCCCCGTTTTTTTGAAAAGTTGAGAAATCGCCATGACTATCCCAACCATCATGCTAAAGTCGACCATTAAACGCACCTCCTCTTGTTAAGATATCTTTAATCTCCGACACATCGCCTGATAAACTACTGAACGATTTCGCCTGCTGAGAGATGATCTCCTGGTTCTTAGCAATGGTTTTCTGATACATGTCCTCCCGCAGTTCGTTTCGCTTGTTAGTTGTATGAAGTAGCCAGACGAAGAGTAGGGCGAAGAGTCCGTAGGGGATGGTTAGTTCAATTAGTTGTTCAAACATTTTTTACCTCCTCACTATGCCCGTTGCCCAATCGCAAGCCAACTTACTTGTTGAGCGGCTGTCGTTCCATTGATTGCGATGTTCGCTCCATCAAGACCAAGGCTAGTAACTCTCACTGCTGTTAAGGAAGTAGAACCACTAAACGGTGTCGTAAACACTTGTACATGACCCATAAAACGAACAGGAAAATCGATACGTGTCGTTCCAGCAAACGATGGCGTTCTCCCCCACGCAATACAGAAATTACCAATTTGAGCCCAACCCGTTCCTCCAGCAGTTGTAGAGCCGACACTAGCATTCGCTAAATCAAAAGCTGAGTGTGTATGGTCTCCTCTAGCCATTGTCGTTGCTGTCGTTCCAACAGGTAACCTAGCAAAAGGCACAGTACCTGACGTGATATTCTCCCCTGCGTGGTTATGAGCCGACGGCGTAAACGTTGTCGGACGATCAGTAATCCCATTCCAACTTGTAGTTCCTGGTGCGCCTGCCGGACCAGTGGCTCCAGCTGGACCTTGGGGACCAATAGCACCTCGCTCACCTTGCACACCTTGCGGGCCGACTGGTCCTGGAAGACCTTGTTCACCTTGAGGCCCTTCAACACCACTTGACTGCAAATCACGAATTTCTTGCTCTGCCAATGTCATTCTACCAGTTAGCGACTGTGTGATATCAAAGTTAAGCTGTGGTTGTACCACACCACTGTTGATCATTACATTCGTGATTGGATGGAATGACGATAAACTACGCATGCGAATTGGAAAGCGTCGAGGTATGGCGAGAGGTACGAGGAAACGGTAGTTGTTGTCGATGAGGTATTGGCGGGCAGTGCTTTGAGACGCACCCACCGAAATCGGTAATGTGACTGCAATTAAGTTTGAGTTTGTAGTTATGCTTCCTCGAACACGAGGCGTTGCAAAGTCTCCCTCTCCATTCGAATGTAATGTTTTTAGCCTGTTACACACAACCTCCCATCTATCCCTTGTATTGATCAATGGCGATACAAATACACTTCTGCGCATAGCTCCATCTTGACTCACACCTGTTCCAGCTCCATCAGTCATCGAAGCAAGAAAGTCAGCATCAATTAGCTGAACCCGTTGAATATATTCTGTCTCGGTAATCTCATCAGCAACCAACACTTGATCACCATTGTTGATTGAGTGTAAGATCGGTTTCTTCCAAGCGCCATTCTCGTTGTATTCGATGACGGTTGATGTTGATTGATGAGGTGTGGTTGGGTCGATTGGGCGGTCATAACTAATTGCTATTGGCGTGTCAAAAGGTAAAACGTGAGTCGTTTGGCTCGCATTCCTAAATTTTATAAACCTAGTCTCAGGCAATAATCGGTGTATAGTAGATTGTGGTGCACCATTCGTATTAACGAAGATTAAATTTTGTTTCTTATCATATTGAAACACATTTAAACTGGGTCTCCCATTTGTTGTTGGCGTTAGCTGTACATTCGGTGTCGTGATCATAATACTTCGTCCACCTTGAACCGGAATGTAGTTCTTTGACCTCGAATTGACATAGCTAGCTGTACTCATTAAGGCTCCATCTGAAACACGAATACTTCCTCGTTCTAACTCTCCATCGAACAAATTCTCGCCTACGGTCACGATTCCCAGCTCGTCTACGTCATCGGCGACGCTTGTAAGTTGGCGTGGTGGTGAATGTTGCAGTTGATCAGCCATGTGCGACCAGTCACCTTCGAAGATGGATATATTACACACATTCCCGCTAGTACTCGTACTGCGAGAATTAACAAGTGCTCCCATTTGCTGTTCGAATGTTGCACGTGTTGTCAGCACAATTACTGTTCGCCCATTCGTCGTAATGTTAGGTACGTTTGTTGTAAATACATTATTTGCAGATCCTGCGCCAATTCTGATATCGTTCCCCGCTCCCGTTTCGCTTAGTGTCGTGTCTAACAACACTGTATACTGAGTGTTGGGTTTCAAAATAACATTACTTAGCGTAGCTGTTACGTTGCCAATAAACACAATTCTATTCCCGGCCAAGGTGATTGTCGAATTTATCGATACGAAATCCTCCCGTCTATCACTCCACAAGTTCACCATCGTCCGTCCTTCTAAGTTGCGGTTTGTCAGCTTACCCTCCTGTGTATTCCCCAACGTCCCGCTACCATTCAGCTGATGAGGGATTACCTCACCAAATAGCGTTTCTCGTTCTTCACCGTCAAGGTGAACTTCTTGGTTATTAACGTGAGCATCGATATTAGCCGATGGCCCTACTGGTCCCGCTGAACCTCGTTCACCTTGCGGCCCCTGTACTCCAGCCGGCCCTGGTAAGCCTCTTTCTCCCTGTGGGCCTTGTGGTCCTGTTTCTCCTCGTGGACCTTGCATGGTCTCAACACCGTCAAGTTTTTCTTCCAGCTCCGCAATCCGTGACTTGATGTTACTAGCCAGGTCTTCAAAGCGTTGCACATAAAACTGTGACATTTCTTCTAGTTCGCTGTCGAGCCAAGACTCTTCAAACTGGGTCACAATGACACCACAGTCTAAGGAATAGCCATCTTCGTACATGATGTAGACGTGAACTAAAACTTGTCCCGCATAGTCATATATATGGTTGGGGAGAATCACACTACACCTTCCAGCCTGTGCATCCTCAATTACGACCGATCCATCTTCCGAATCAATGATTTTAGAACTTTTATTGGCTAGAAATTCAAAACCTAACATGACCGTCGCATTGCTCAAATCTACTGGTTCATTGTCACTCGTAAAATTGATGGTTTTTTTACCTGTTTCTACATCCATGGTAAAGAACGTCGTATTGGTGACAATGTTGGTTCGATTGGCTGGACTAATGTTAATGGTTAATTCATGTTCTTTTTTTACCACTTGGTTGATTGTTCCGTTTATTTCATTCATTAAATTTCTCCTTTCGTTTTTAGTTTTTTAAATTTAGGCAATTGCGAAATTCACCTAATTTGCGAAATAACGAGCTGTTGGATGAAAATATTCACCTAAACTCGCAAAATAAAGGGATTTTAGATGAAAAGTTCGACTTTCGCAACTGCCTATCGTTTTTTTAAAATTGTGAAAAAGGATGACTCTTTGTATTTACGCTACAAGCATCCTTCTTTCACAACGGTCGATTCTAATTTCTACTCCTTGCTAAACCCCTTGTGCAAACCATTGAGTGATCGTTTGCCCAGTGCCGCCTGACCTAACGATATTGAAGCCGTTGACAGTGACATTGCTCACACGGACAATGGCAAGAGTGTTTCCATCCTGAATCGTCAAATGAACGGTCGGCGGGCTGGTGTACGGCACAGGAAAGAGGATGGCGAAGGTACCCGTGGCGTGTGTGTGCCTACCCGTTTGAATTCGGTACGAGCCACTTTCGGTTGGCAATGTTAGCAACGTTGCGTTGGCGGAAGGCGTTGTGAAAGTTGAGTTCCCGCTTGCTCCACTTGGACCTTGCGGACCTGTTTCGCCTTGCAAACCTTGGGGACCGATTGGCCCAGTTGCGCCACGTTCTCCCTGCGGACCGACTGGACCAACAGCACCAACTTCTCCACGTAAGCCCTGTGGGCCTGTGGCACCTTGCGGACCAACCGCTCCTCGTTCACCTGTCAAGCCTTGAATTCCTTGCGGGCCAATTGGACCGGTAGTTCCTCGCTCGCCTTGTGGCCCTGTAGCACCTGTTTCTCCACGTAGCCCTTGTGGACCCTGAGCACCGGCACCGGTTAGGCCTCGTTCTCCCTGAGGACCGATAGGCCCAGTTGCGCCTGTTAAACCACGCTCCCCTTGCGGACCACGTGGACCAGTTTCCCCTTGCGGGCCACGAAAGCTCTCGATGTCTTCCAACTGTTCTTCCACCACTGCCATACGTTCTTTTAACGCACGTGCCAAATCTTCAAAGCGTTGAACGTAAAACTCTGACAACTGTGGCAGATCACGATCTAACCATGACTCTTCAAATTCAGTAACGATGACCCCACAATCAAGTGAGCGGCCATCTTCGTATTTGATGTAGACGTGAACCAATACCTGACCTTCATAATCATAGAGATGGTTGGGTAAAATCACACTACAAATTCCACCTACAGCGTCTTCAATCACGATGGATCCATCTTCTGAATCAATGATTTTCGACGCATTCGCTCCTACGAATTCAAAGCCAATTAATACCTTCGCATTGGTTAAATCAACGGGTCCACTTTCATGGGTGAAGTTGATGACTTTCTTTGCGGTACGAACGTCCATGGTAAAGAAGGTCGTATTGGTGATGATATTGCTTCGAGACCCGGGACTAATGTTAATCGTTAGTTCGTGTTGTTTATTCACCTGACTCATTGACTTCAACTCCTTCTTCATTCACCTCTGGTGTCGCTTGTTTTAATTGGCTGTGTAACACTTTGTTTTCTGCGGTTAATGCCGCTACTTGTACTTCTAAATTAGCGATTTTTACCGCTAGTTGACTAATGATTTCGTTGTTTACGTTAGTTTCCATTTTTTACTGCCTCCAGTTCTTTTTTAAGTTGTGATATTTCACTTTGTAGCTGATTTTCTAATGATTCGATCTTTTCTTTCTGATCTTTGACTAGTGGGATGAGAAGTGTCCATAAACGATCGTATTCAATGCCCTCGATTTCTCCATCTGATCCACGGGACACATACATATCCAACCCTGCTTCACTAACATCTTCAGCAATCAAACCGTAATGTTCACGTAGATGAGGGATATCCTCAAAGTCTATCTCTTCACCATTAAATCGTTTTGTTAGCATCTTTGCATAAGCTTCTACACCAGGTTTATCAAACCATTTTGTGACGTCTAGGTTTAATATTTTCTCTGCTAAGTCACTTGTATCCACTTTTGTCATATTCAGCTTATACTTTGATGCAGAAGTAGAGCGTATAAGTGTACTATCACCATTTATGTGTACATTGGCTGCAGAACTAGTTGTACGACTGAAAATCATATCTGACCAGATACGTTGTTGACCACTGCTATTTTGACCAATATAGAAACTACCTCCTGCTCCTACTTGACTAGAAAAGTTAAATGAAGCATTATTGTTGGTCCTTCCACGGACGGCAGTCGTAAACTGTGGATACGTAATTTCTACTGGACTATCCCAAGTTCCTCCTCGATTACGAACAAGGATTCTACTGTGATGGATCCCGTCACCATCTACTCTTGATATCCCAGCACTATAACCAATTCGGGAAGATAAACGAACACCTAGTACCTGGGATGCGTCTTGCCTAGCTCGAATTCTTGACACACTTCCAACGTGGTTCTCATCTCCTCGGTTAGAGAAAAATTGTAACCCACTTTGACGCAAACGACCTGCGAGAGCATCTTCTTCATCGGTAATCTCTATTTCTCCATTTGATATTTCTAACGAATAATCACTACTTGATCTGGTCCTAAATGTCGTACCTTCAATACTTCCACCTGTAATGGCACACCCCTCAATCTCTCGTCCATAAAGGATACCTGTGGTAATACTTCCTGCATCTAGTTCAATCACTTCAGCAATCCCTGCTACTAAAGTATCAGTGTTGACATTTGTTGCCCGTAAATCTCTCACCAATGCATTTGTAATTACTGCATTATCAATGAAGGTCTGCCCTGTAATGTGAATCCGATTACCATTGATCAAAATTCCCTCTGACGAGACATTGATCCGATTAATCACATTATTACCGAGATCCTCTACCTGCAAATTGATGTTGTTGCTCAACTGTGTAATCGACGACTGCGTTTCACTTCTAAGATCGGTCACTTCCGTATGGATTTGATTACTCAATTGGGTAATCTGCGATTGTGTATTTGCTCCTAAATCGCTAACACTAGTTTGTAAGCCTTGAGCTAACGCAGTGACGGTTGTCATCTGACCTGTCAATTCATTGGTTATTCCAACCAGTGGTTCTGCTTTGTCAAAAGCTTCTTGTGCAATTTCTCTAACGTCTCTTGCTTCAGTCATGGCATCTTCTGCCTCTTGTAACGCTCGCTCTGCTTCACGCCTAGCTTCTGCAATCTTTTCAAGCAACGCTTCATCTGGTGCGGTTGACATCACAAATTCCCAGCCACTACCATTCCATGTCCAAAGTTCCGTATGTTCCCCATTTGGACGATACCATAAGTCACCAACACGCGTCGCAGTTGGTCCCGGTGGATTAGGGAAATGCCCAAAAAACACAGTATTCTTTCCATTGGCTGCTGTTAGAGCAGAGTTAGAAGTATTGGCAGCTTGATTAAGATCTCGCTCAATCCCACGTATGGTGTCCCCAAGTGTTTTCTTCGTATGCCCGACCTCGATGTTCTCGTATTGATCCAATAACACGTTCCACTCCACACGAACCACTTGGGCGTAAGTTTTAATTCCTAACTTCTCAAAATAAACGGGAACCGTATCGCATAAATTCAGCTCTTCATAAGTTAATCCCGCTCCATTCAATGCCTTTGTTAAGTCAACAAAGCTAAGTGAAATCGATACACGTGGTACACCAATTTCGTGTTCCTCCATATACGCTTCCCCTAACTCCCTCAAGCGGGCAGCCGTTGGTCTTTCGTCTCGTTCAAACTCGCGAGAAAAATCAACCGGCAGTACCCGCCTGTGAGCAAAGTATCTGGCATTCTCCGAATCCATGACAAAGTTTGGTGAAGCCAATGTAATAATTTGCGCATCGTCTCCACTACCGTAAATAGCATAAGGATAAATCGACGTAAAGGTATTAGCAATGTTTTCCTCTTGATCTAAATCCACTAAGTTACGTCCATAACTAATCAACGTATTCGCATCTCGACCACGCTTATCAAACAACTGCACGTGGTAATTATCAAACAAATACTCGCCACCCCACACGTCTAAAATCGAACCATTCGCACCACCTAATGCTTGCCTTGCGTTCTGACAATTTTGAATGGTTAAATGGGTGCTCCCTCGTCTGCTAATGTCAGAACTCACTCGAAACGGGTGAGCTCCTACAATGGCATCACGCCACAAACCAAGTGCGCTACTTCCTGTTTCACCATTAATCCTCACACTTGGTCTCAAAGCTAAACTTTGTGCTAAATAAGAAACGTGCTTTGCATATACGGTCATCGCCCCATTAATCCCCTTATCAATGCGCTCAATACGAAAAACCTGTTCCTTTGAAGCCCTGCGATGACCAGCATCGGCCTTAATCAAATAATCCACTTCAATCAAATCAGCTAGAGCCCCACTACTTGGATAACTCATCTCTAACTCAAACACACCGTTTCGTTCTTCAGTGACTAAACAACTAACGGCATCCTTTAACACACCAAGCCCTAAATTAAAAAACTGCGTGGCGTGCTTGTCGTATAAAATTGGATGACTCATTACACTAACGCCCCCAATCGTGGCGCAACAAACACTTGTACGTTACTAGGAAACGTCATCACATTATTACCCGGCCTCAACACTGGAAACGGACTGAACATGTGACTAAACAACACCCGTTGACCATCTAAACTAGTAATGGTTTGGGTTTCACTATTCACAATACAGCCCCCATCGATGCCTTCAAGCAATAACTCTCGTCCTCCAATCATCAATCTAATATTTCCACTACCAACAATACGAATAACTGGTTTGGCATCCATACTAAAACGATTCTCGATCGACGTTCCATTCATCACTGGACGTTCTTCTAAACTTGATACTAAATATTTAACGGGATGTAATCTAAAATCAATGGCTGTTCGACCAAAACTAGATAACATACGCTGACTCATTACATCTCCTTCCACACGTGCCAAATACCTAAATCCCGGATCGTTATCCCAGGTAAATTCATGGAAATTCCCATCGTCGATTAACCAGTTATTTACATCCATAATTAACTCCTCAACGTTTCGGTTAGCTGGTGCTTCTAAGCGACAAGGAATGGTACGGATGACCGATTCAAAACGACCGTTATCCATGACTAAATCCCCGTCACGACCAGGAACTTGTATCAAATTCACATCACGGCTAGGTGAAGTGAATTGCACGTCGTTTAACACACGCAAATGCATGTCACTACTTCTTCTTCCTTTATATGTAAACATTTATTTTCCTCCTTTCTTACCACATACGGGCACTTTCACGTTCCGTAGCCCAAGCAATTTTCTCCATCGTTCGGCGAATATCCTCTTCACCATGCCAGTTGATGGTGGCACCGTCGAATAAGCCGGAATTGTTATTAACAACTCGATTATCGTAAGATGATGAACTTCCACCAGCACCAGCATAACGCATGCTTGGACCCATACCAATCATGCTTTCCACACTTGGGATATTAACATTAATTAAGTCATTTCCTAGCTTATGGACACTATCGATGGCTGCACCGGCGTATTTATCAATACCAGCTGCTACTCCTTCTGGAATGAAACGCCCAATTCCTTCACGCATGACACGAGATGGGGAGTTGATTTGGAGGGCGCTTTGCATCTCACGGGTAATGTTGTTAGCGATGCGACGAACGGTACTCATGACCGTGTTTTCTCGGTTTAGTAGACCTTGGTTGAGGCCATTGATGATGTCACGGCCGATGTTTTGGAACGTTCGATCGCTTCGGTTATAGACTCGTTCCATCGCGGTGTTCAATGTTTCAAGAGTACTGGTTACTTGGTCTTGGTTATCTTCTAACCCTTTACATAATCCATCAATGATATTTCCTCCATACTCCATAAATACACGAGATGGGGAGTTGATGCCTAGGGCCGTCTCGAAACATATACCTAGTTCTTCTGCCAACAGTGCCAATTGCACGAAAGCTCGCAATTCTCCATTTCTTATCCCCTCGACTATTCCTTCACAAATTCTTTCTCCCATTTGTGGGAAGTTTGCCGCTTCAAAACCTTGCCGAAGAGTTTCAGGAGCTTCTTGAGCCAGATCAGCCATTGCTGCGACAACTAGTTCGGAGCCTTCGCCTAATTTATCTACCATGATAGTACTAGCTAAGTCACCACCACGCTCCATGTTGTTTACAAGTTGGGTAGCAAAGGCATAGCTGCCATCTTCCATTTGACCTAAACATTCGTAAGTACCATCTGCCATCAAACGATAATTTTCTCGTACATTATCTGCCATTTCACCAGTTAGGTGCATGCCGTCTTCTCCCATATCAAAGAAGTGTTGATATACTTCTGCTCCATATCTTTGATAGAGAACTTGCAAATTCTCGTGCCATGCTTTGGTTGCTTCGTAGTTTGCATCTTGATTCGCTAGTGCTTCTTCTAAACTTAGCTGGTTAGCTTGACCAATCTCCCTGAACATTTCGCTTCCCATATCAGCATACATCTGCCAATAGCCTACTCCACGATCAACAAAGGCTTGTTGTGTTTCGGTTAACATATCGTAAGATATTCCATGAATTTGCATGTAAGCACCTAAACTTCGCATGGTTCGCTCTACTTCTTCTTGCTGATCACTTAAATCTCCGTGGGTTATTCCTAGAAGAGTTAGTGACAGAGCCAGATCATCAGCATTTATAATGCCATCTTCGTACATTTGATGTGCCCTTGCAACTCTATCTCCATGCCCTTCTATTCGCTCATCAAGATGTTCATACCTTTCTTGTAGATAGATAAAACGTTCGCCAAGATGATCTATATGTGCGCCGGTATTAAGAGTAGATTCTTCTGTGTCTCTAAAAGCGTACAATAACCCGCCTAGAGCAAGTACGGCAAAACCAATTGGCGCTTTTAATGCAAGTAATGCACCACCTAAACCTTTTCCAAGACCTAATAATGCTGACAATCCTCCTGCTTGTACACTTGTAGCAATAAACGCTCCACTAAGACCAGTTGAACTTACTAATGCTCCTGTAATTTTTTTAATATTCGCTGGAATATTCTGCAGATCACTCCCGCGAAGTGCTAGAAGTCCCATTGTCCCGATCATCAAGTTAAGGCTTGAATCTAAAATTCCCCACGCACTCCCTGATGAGCTTAAATCTCTATTTAAATCTTGAATAACATTGCGCAAGTCATCAATGGCTCGGCTAAGGTCTCGTATTTCGTGTAAATCAATATTTATTGTGATTGTTTCATTCATTAAACCACTCCTTCCTATTTTTATTTTTTTGATGTATAATGAATTCATAACTTTTGGAGGTGTTTCACCTATGTCTAAAAATAGATTGAAAGCTATCGATTTTAAAAAGCTACCAATAAACGGATTTAAAACCCTTGCAGTCCGCTATGAAATTCTAAAAGATCAAGAAACTGGTGTTCTCTACTATTTTGTTGAATCAACAGGAGGCCCTACTATGACTCCTATTATTGATGCAAACGGAAAACCAGTTATTGACAAATCCGAATAATTGTAAATCACCATTAAAATCTAGTGCTGTTGCGCTAGATTTTACGTTTTGATTCATTTATTCTACTCACCTTCTTTTCCTAATTTTGGGCATATTAAAAGATGCTTTATTGTTTCAATAAGCATCTTCCAAGATTATCTAATTTTTAGTTTCATTACAGGCTAACTATTTTATAATATTTATTTAAAGTTCACGATAACCAATGATAAATCCATGAGCTTTTTCAAAAACCCGTGAATAGCCAAGATAGAAGAAGTAAACTTCGATATAAGTCCCTTCAGCTGGCATTATCTCTCTCAATGCTTCTTCTGACATGAATAAACCAGTAGGATATGTAAACATCACATCCCCCTCATCATTAGAAATGTAAAAAATGCTCATCATTCCATCTTCTGCCTCATGAGAAGCGAACCCTTCTACTCTACCCGTGACCCTCATATGAGTATCCATATAGCCATTCTCGCTCCCATAGGTATTATATACAATTTCAGGTATTTCAATAAACTCATCCCGTGAAGGGGCCAAAAAACTATGTGGCGTGAGAAACACTCGAATTCCATATTCATCATCTATCATATAGTGTCCATTCTCTACAGCAACAGAATCAAATGTATATGAAAGAAAATTACGCTGTTGCCGATGGCGGGCTGTCAGAACATTAATCACAACCGATCCCGCTTCTCCCGACAAAAGATCACTGTGACGATTAAAATTAGCTTCTCTTACAAACGAAAGATATATAGCCTCCATAATGCTTGGTGCTAAATCATAAAAATAAGTATCTGCGTCTCTGTCCACTGCGACATGTACCGTACTAACATGTGTCCCCCCTGGGAGTGTAAAGAGTAGTATTTGAATAACCCCTGCTCTATCTATTCTCACACCAGTTTCTAATTCTCTAGAGGCTAAACTTATGAATTCGATCTCGGATACATCGTTCACTACTAAAAGAATCTCTTCCATTGTCATCCTTTGGCGTTCTTCATTAATCCGTTGTTCCACTGTTCGCTGTTGCATCGATTCTATATAATGAGAGGTGTACTTATAAACAAAATAATTAGAGCAAGAATAAGTATCGACCATTTTACTACTTTAGGCCAATGCCTCACCCACCATTCTTTTTCAGCTTGTCTTTGGCTTGCAATCAATTTCTCTTTTCTTTTTTCTCTTCGTTTATCCTCAGCCCTTTGCTCAGCGATCCGATCTTTAATCGCTTGACTATACCCCTCCAACCTTTTCTTCAATACCGAATCTGCAAAACGAATAGCTTTCTCATAATTCACATAACCATCCAGTGGTTTATGATGACCCGCCAAATTTTCTTCTTTATCCAGCCTCAGCTCCACCAACAGTTTCCCCACATAAATCATCGCATGCTCTAGATCAATATCTGCTGCACGGTCGAAAACATCCAATGCTTTATCCCATTCTGAAAATTCAAGCGATAAAAACCCTCGTTTTACCAGCGAATCCAAACTAGCTGACTCCCCTCTACTAGTAGCTTGTTTTACTACAACCTCCGCTCGACAGTACATACAAAAAAGTTTTTCCGTTGCTTCCTCAACATGTAATCTCCCTTTACACTTCGGACATTCAATCGTTATAATCTCCATCTAAAACACGCATCCTTTACACATTAGCTGAAACTGTTTTCTCTATTCTGTATTATACCGATTCTCCAAACAAGATGCTACATATTTAACCAAATTTTTATGCTTATTTATATTCAATTTTCAAAGAACACATGGATCAATTTACTCAATTTCCATCCCAGGCAACGCATAATGCCGTTTCAGTTCCTTCAACCGCTTCCGTTCGTCCCCCATTCCTTTTCCTTTCGGATAAGGTCGTACCCTAATGTCGATGACCTGTTTCAACTTCGTATCATCCGGCAAATCACGTAACAGAATCTTAAACTCACGCCAATCTAACTTCCCTTGTTCTTCAAATAGATTCATCCCATAAGCCTGCCTAAAGGAAGAATAGATGTACTCCGCGTCTTGTTTCAAATCATAGGACGGTGGTTTAGCTGCTGTTGGCATAACGTTTCCTTCTAAGTCCACATTGGCTTCTTTCTTCTCTCCTGCGTTGACGAAGTTTTCCAGCAAGCTGTGGAAAACTTTAACTTGTTCATCCATTTCTATTTCTAGCTCACAACCAAGTAAGGTATAGATGCCGTAATAGACTTTCTGGGGATCGGTTAGGGTAGGATCTTCCATGATTTCTAGAAACAACATGACGTTATCAAAGGACATATCCACTTCGTAAACATCTCCTGAGATTTCAATTTCTGTTTCCAGTTTTTCATTAAGGGTAAACATTATTTTTTAGATCCTGTTTTCTTTACTGTTGGCTTCTTCTTATCCATCATCTTTAATACTGGCGTTGATGTAATGCGTGATTGCGTCACTTTGCCAAGTTCCACCACCATTTGGATAAACACACCGGTTAAAATGCCAATGCTTGAGGATTGTTTGTATAGTTTTTCAAATGAACCAATGCCTAGTAGACCATCGTACATCTCTGTTAACATCTCTTTTAACTTCGCCTCATCCTCTGGCTTTTTTTCATCTAATTTTTCTGCTGTTTTTAAGAAGTCATCTAACTGCCCTTTAAAGGCTTTTTCTGTCTTGTCATTTAGATCTATTTCAAATTCAAATTCTCCAATGTTAATTGGGATGATGGTTGATTGCAAATCGATTTTAATTGCCATGTTTCTCGTTCTCCTTTATTGTCAAAATAGTGTTGTTATTGTTAGAAAAGGGTCCATTGTTACAATGAACCCAATCTTTCTTCTTGTATTACTAATATTTTTTGCTTTGTCGTAAGCCGTTATTTAATCGTTATTAGATAGCTGTTACCGCAGGGCGCTGATCAAACTGTAAAGTACAAGAGAACTCTTCGTGTTCTTCTGCAGCTCCAGAACCTGCAATGATGTCTAGCACAGTCGCTACACCCATTACTTCTTCTGTGTTGTTAGAATCAATGATTTTGTGCCATACTTTACGCTCGTTTCCAACTTTACGCTTCATGCCAGCGATTAAAGCTTGTGCTTCGTCTGTAAGGTCAAACGTTCCTGATACGTCCCAAGACTCTTGAATTCCGATGATGTCCGTTTGAACGGTTCCGTCACCTGCGTAATCAGCAAACTCGTCTGTCTTGTCTTCACTTCCATCTGTGATTTCAGTGATAAACTTTGCTAAAGGATAAAACTCAGCTGGTGCGTTGCCTTCTCCTGTAAATGCCGCCACGAAATGTTGACGTTTTGCGTTTTTGTTTCTTGCCATAATATATTTTCTCCTTATGTAGGCCCAAGGCCTTTTTTTAGTTTATTGATAGATCAACGGTTACCTTCGCCTGATAGTAAAAGTAGCCATCGTCTTGTTTTCCAACAAAGGTTGGAATTTGATCAATCACTACATTAAGTAGCGTGTGATCTTTATCTTCTCCCTGTTCCAAGAACTCACCGATGCCTCGCATGTGATTCATCACCTTGCTTAATTTAGTAAAGGCTTCTTCCTGATTTCGGGATTTGATTTTAATTTCGAATGGTAGGCGAATGTCCGCGGTCCCATTCATGTATTCGTGAATAATCTGAGAGCCTTCTACTGGTACGATGACTAGGGATTCTTCATCGTCGAAGATTCCAATGCGCACGTTATAATCCAGTTCAAGTTCCTTAATGTATTTCACGATTTGGTAGATAAAATTGTTCATATTATTTCTTTGAAAAATATACTTCAAATCTCTTCGTTGCCTACATCATTCAAGATCCTTACTTACCTCTTGTAAGCTCCGGTCTTTCACCCCAAGGGTACTTGTAAGGCTATATGTCAACAAGTTGCCAACCCTTAAGGGCGCATTCTTTGGCGCCTCGATCTTTTTTGCCTATTTTCCAAATTCCTCCTTCATTAATTTAGTTGCTCAGTAGTAACTGAGCCCTAGATTAATTCAAGCTCAATACTCCAAGTCTTATCTTGAAACGGCTCGTTAATCTCAATAATTTTATTGATGATATATTCACCTGTTTCGGTTGCGATTTTTGATCGCTTTTTGAACTGAATAAATGGGACGCTGTCACTTGCATAGACAAAAGCAATGGCTTTTGTTGGCAAAGTACCTGTCGTATCAATCCGCACGTTTTGAACCGTAATCGGTTCTTTATACGTTGGGGTTGACCATGTATCCATTTCTTCCAGTTCGTAGTAGTCAAACGATTGGGTTAGTAAGTGGGGGTTGATTCGTAATGCCATTACACATCACTCCCATCAATTAGTCCCGTCCCATCTAGGTAGAGATGTAGGTCTGGACAGACGATTGTTTTTTTAATCGTTCCACCTGCATCACTGACATGAGTCATCATACTTACCTTCGTTCGACCTAGATCCATCGCCTGAGGGATACTATTCAAACCACTTGTTGTTGTCTCGCCAGTTTCGTAGAAATACTCAATCTGGCACGCCAACGCTTTTAAATAAGCGTTCTTTCTTGCTTC
>Ga0131853_10007909_pt1 | contig 19307 bp, 13 predicted proteins | sample TergutLab28metaG_FD_92764 | JGI IMG/M metagenome (GOLD analysis project Ga0131853, IMG submission 92764) | Labiotermes labralis P1 segment gut microbial communities from Petit-Saut dam, French Guiana - Lab288 P1 (version 2) (version 2) | ecosystem: Host-associated > Arthropoda: Insects >...
GCTCTGTCTCTCCATTCGTTTATTCCCATCTTTCTCAGGTCCGTGGACACGTCATCCAGCCATCTCATTTTTGGTCTTCCTCTTCGTCTTGTTGCATACAGCTTTCTGTACAACATCTTTTTTTGGAATTCCGGTGTCTTGCATTCTTTCTATGTGACAAAGCCATCGTATTCTTTGGCATTTAATGAACCTGACAATGTTCTCCCCTTTAATTATAGCTTCTAATTCATCATTTCGTCGAATTCTCCATAATTCGTTTTCTGGTAATGAACATCCGGGTTTCGTAAAATGAGGGGAGTTTCTTGGCTGGCTGATAAACTGTTAGCTTCTCAAGCAGCACTCTCCTCCACGGCGTCAGTACCCCGTGCCTAAGGGTGATAGGGAAGGGCACATGGGGACAACGGAGCAGTTCCAGAGTGACTGCGACGTCCCACCGTCTCTGCAACAGCTGCGATTAGGCACAAAAGTGTGAGACGCATGTCGCAGCGTGACACACAGGTGCCACGTCAAACGATGAGACAGAACACGGGCAATTTTTCACTGCACTGCGAGCTATCAACTGATTACCGGAACTACTGCCGCAAAGATTGAAGAGGCCATTCGGGAAGGTGTGAGCCTTTACAGCGCAGTGCTACTGCAAACTGTACAGTCACGCGGCTGTGGGGTGTTGGTAATACTGCTGTTAGTGCTGGAAGGTGAGCAAACATGGTTTGAAGGCGTGCAATGAGTCAAGAAGCTTAGAATGTTGTCCAACAGTGGAATGTTGTCAGGACAAACATAACGCACAAAATTCTGTGGTGGTGTCAGGTCTGATACTAAACCGCACGACGTCACATCACGGAACACCTTAAACACGTCGTTAATCGACTTTCGGATAAAAATAAAGGCGCAGAGTTCTTTACCAGCTAAACTACTGTCAGATTGTCACAAAGAATTATGTTCACTGAGTTTAAAGTTGTCCAATCCGTGCATTTTTATGTAAGGGTGCAACATTTATTGTGCCAACAAACTGCACATCCTTAATCAGTATAAACATTAAATGGCCTTCTGCAGCATGTTTCGGTACACGTGTACTGTGTTCAGGGAGAACACAGTGACAGATCTTAAACACCAATGCACTGTGTTAATGAAAAAAAGAACGGGATGATCTCCGTTAGCACAAAAAGGCACGAGGTTAGTCTATAAACTAATTCGACGAAAACTATGCACGTGTCCGCTGTTCACGTCACGTGAACCAAACCCCAGGACAAAATCACAACACAGACAGCTTGGGCAATATGGCGGAATTCAGATGTTTGGTTACGACGCTTAAGAAAAAATAACAATTTCACGCATGAAGAAATTAAGAACAGATTAAATTGAGGCAGTGCCTGCTGCTGCCATCTTCTGTCTTCCCTTCTGGTGTCGTACAGCTGGAAACTTTAAACAACAGAACTGAATTGTGCCTGCTGTCACCAGTTGTAAAACTTGGCTCCTCGTATCGCAGACAGAACTGCTGAAGTGCCTCAGCACAGCCTCTCTTAAGCACGATATTAGGTGGATATTTCTAAGGCTTCCCTTCCTTGAAGACTCGACACTTGACATACGTAGTACCAAGTGATTAGGCAGTCGGTACGAACCACTGACCCACACTGTCTTCCTTCACTTTCATCTGGTAACCTTGTGCCTCATTGAGCAGTGTTGCCAGGTCGTGAAATTTCTCTTGCATGAAGAAAATAGATCACGTTTTATTTACTTCAGTTTCATTACAGAACGCGAAGATCGTTCTTAATAAGTCTCTTTCCTGAGTTTATTCTTGAATTGCATTGAGAAATGTCAGATAGCCCACGTAATGGACTGCAACCAATGGACTCCACTTTACCAAGGCGTTCTTTACTTGCCAAACGTCACACGGTAATACGGTACCGGCGTCCTTGTAGCTTTATTTGCCCTGTCAGAGGAGTACGAATTGCCCTGCGCCGGTTTGCACCAAACTCAGAATCATTTAAGGTGGGTTTTGTAACCGCTTTCGGTGTTGAAATTATTCCAAATTGGACGATATATGTTGAAAATATGGTTAAAATGTAATTTACGCTCTAAGGCAGAATATGGCTGTCACTGTGCCGATTTTCATAAAAGTAACTTCTGCTCAAAGGCAATACATGGAGATCATCCATACGAAGATGCACACAGCGAGTCACGCAGTGTCAGCAGTACGACTGCCACTTAACCGATTTTTCGTGAAAAAGAAGCGTACTTGACGTTTTGTACTGTACATGCTCGTACAGTACAAACGGTTTAGCCGCTGACGGTACATCACGGACGGACAGGCGGCCTGCACGCAAGACGTTATTGTTTCTTCATAAAAAGTGCATTAAAATGCAAAATTGTACTGCACCTGAACATAGAGCAATCACAAAATTTTCGCTGATGTATATCAGAAGTACACAAAATAAAATAATCCTCATTTTACAGCTCCCTAAGACTGGCTGACTTACAGACACCTGAAGCACCTTCACATTTACGAAAGTACCCAGAAGATGGCAGCCTACACTTCCTCTTCGGTCAGGATGTACCGTGCAATAGGCGGAACAAGTATTTACGAACTGTACGAAGTGTTTAGAGCAAAAAAAAAATCTATCGCTATGTGAATTGTTGCGAATAGGAGCAGAATGTGGTAGCCAGAAACTACCGTGGAAAGTAATTCTGAATCGCTGTTGTGAACACTGCAATGAACATCGGGGTTGCATAAATTGCGGGGATTTTTTTTTGACTAGGTGAGGAACTGCTAGCTTAGCAGTACTGACCCTGCCGCAGTGCGACATTTACCGGTGATCATGGATTAAATAAGAAAGCCCAGTGTCACACATGCTTATCTTCGTCTTGTTACTGTGTCCTGTCCCGTCCCGCTCGTCCCCTGTCCCAGCCAGCTATTTCACTGAACTCAGAAACGGAAGTAGTTCCGAATGAAGTACTGACCAAGTATGAATATTCCGTCGGCGTATGAATACCGGAAGTGTGACAAACACAGCATCCAGTAACTTTCTAATGATGACGTCACTGACAATGTCCACAAGTTACAGACTTGGTTGGTCTTTAACGTTACGCTGCGTCGTGACGGTGCTGACCGACGTTTCTTGAGTGCCTGCACATTCAGGTTCAGGTAGTCTTCCTGGACTGTTTGACCCTGACTATGAAACGTCGAAACGTCGGCAGTCACCCAATGACACAGCGTATTTGTATAACAGAGACGGAGTGTGTTTACTGCGCGGTACGGACTGGAGCTTTAAGTAGGTATAATTCATAAAGCACAAAAGAGCAGATATTTGAGACGGAATCTAAGTCACGCCGTCCCTGACACAAAGTAGCCACGTTGCAAAAATGACAGAATACGCAAATTGTATTTCAGTCCCTCGTTTGTAAGAAAAATTGCAATTTTTGTTATAAAAGTCAGTAAAAATAAATTTGTGCCTGCGCTTAATTAATAATCATGTCAGGAAGACGGTATGAATGTGTTGATGCATACAGCCACTCATTCTTACCCTTGGCGCTACATAAATGTAACTGATCATTTTTAAGCAAGCCATCCCGTGCTGTTCAGTACAGTATCAATAAAACTATATTAAAAAAGTCTAGACACAACTTTATTAATAATTTAGCAGCACACCGCAATTGTGTATGCAGCCTGAAGATGGCTGACAAAGCCGAAACATGTCGCCCCTGATACATTATTAATACAATTCTGTTTAGACTTGTTTTAATATTGTTTTATTAATAGTAACTGATCATATTCATGGACCGGCCATCTCACTCTCGCGGCACAACCCGGCAGGCGCCAGGCCGTCTCAACGGTGGAGAAGATAGACGCGCCGCCACTGCCGGGAATTGAACTGTGTTGTGACAGTCCATAGCAAGTGCACCAATCCGTTTAGTAGTAGTAGTAGTAGTAGTAGTAGTAGTAGTAGTAGTAGAGCATTCATCCAACTGTCCCGGTCGAGCAGCCAGTAACGACAGGTGCTGGAAACGTCGCGACATTTTAATGGCGCTGTCACACTTACATGTGTTAGCTCACGCGCACCGCTACGCTGTCGACATGCAGTGCAGTTAGCCGGATACGACAGTCGTGGGGGGCACTATTTTATATGAACAGAGAGGTCAATATAATTGTTACGCAAACGTGTACGAAGCGGCGTTCCTCGCATTCATGGTTTAGAAAGTCTGCTATGTACATTCGAGAGCCGGTATCGCGGTCTGGGGTTCTAATCCCGGCGCGGTCGGTCAAGAGACCTTGTCCAGACCGGCTCTGGGGCCTGCCCAGACTCTACTGAATTGGTACTGGCTTTCTTTCCCGGAGGTAAAGCGGCCGGGACGTGAAGTTAACCCCTCACAGCCATCTAGTGACGAGGTTAAGAATGAGTGGAGCTATACATCTACTCCCCCTACATGCCTTAATCGCGTGGAGCGGGAATGCTCTACCCTTTCCTTTACCCACCCATAATTCCCTCGATTTGAAGCGAAGTTCAAAAAGTACCTTCCAGAAGCTACCCTTTCCTAACCTGTTTTAGCTGGCAGTTCCAAACACGCAATGTCACCGCCATATCAGTGATCCTCGATATCCACAAAAGCATCGCTTTGTCTGCAGGTCCCCAGGCTTCGCCCGTGTGTCTTTCTGATAAGAGCAGCATTAAGAAGGAGACAGTTGCCGCATTGTTAGAATGATACTGCCTGTGACAAGTACGGTTCCCATGTGCCCCATAGTGAGGACGCATCTGAATAAACGGAGCAGCACCACCATATGCGCGACACTTGTGCACACACCAACAGCGCTCCTTTGTTTCGTGCCACTCACTCACTCACTCAGACACTCAGCACAGTTCAGTGTCTTTAGCTGATAAACGGCTGACTTGTCATCGGAAAGCAATTGTAAGGTGAGGGGGCGAAACTTGCTTATAATACGCAAGAGAACAGTTTCCGTTTAACGCAGGTTCCTGTTTTACCACTCGAACAGCATACAAGCAACTGACAGAAGCTTTGCAAATGTGACAGAGTTCAAGTACTGGGAACGATACAGCAAATCAGGACTGACTTGATAGCTGTCATCCCGCCATCGTTTCCATGATCAACAAACAAACAGTCACATTACCGTGTGACACCACTCTATGTTTTGTATTGATCTGGGTAAGGTGTTTCGGTGCCTACGAACAATCGTTAGGCTTTTGTATAATACTTACCTACTTTACTCCATGGATCAGAGTCCTTTGGGAGAATCGAACCGGTTTTCAGATTGTCAACAATTTCCCCGCATTTTATGAAACCCAAACATTCATTACCGCATTCACAAGATCCCGCCACTTGTACCTAATCTGAGCCAGCTCGATCCAGTCCATGACCCCACCCCCCATCACACTTCCTGAAGATCCACTTAATACTGTCCTCCCATCTAAGCCTGGGTCTTCCAATTGGTCTCTTTCCCTCAGGTTTCCCCACCAAAACTCTGTATGCACCTCTCCTCTCCCGCATAAATGATACACAATAATAATAATAATAATATGTTCATAAATTTCGCAATTGCTGGAGACAGGAATGTGATCAAGAGAGAAGCTGAGAAGATTTTAAAATATAAAGACCTCATAACAGAAATTCAGCGCATGTGGAATGTGAAAGCAAAAGTGATACCAGTCATGAGAGGGACGACTGGAACCATTTCAAAATCACTCAGACACGGAGGCCCGCACTCTATCCCGGACCAGTCCATGTGAGATTTGTGGTGCACAAAGTGGCACTGGGGCAGGTTTGTCTCCCAGTAAGTCTGTTTTCCCCTGTCAGTATCATTCCACCAGTGCTCCATACTCATCTTCATCTACATGTTGCTCTTACCAGAAAGACAAACGGGAGAAGCCTGAGAACCTTCCGAGAAGCAACGATCTTTCGAAAAACGGGGAGCATTGGATATAAAAGTAATTTCACTTAGTGTTTAAACTACTTAATACAGGGAATATTCGCCTCTATCTCTCACACGATACAGGTCATGCACCAGAGCCAAGGATAACGCGACAGAAAAAGGATAAAAAGGAAGAGTCGGAGAAGAAAGAGAGACTGAACCACAACAGAAACGTTTCAGAACTGAGCACGACAGTGTAGTGCAGAGCAGAGCGAATGTTCCGTCAGCTACAGAATTTTATGTACCTCAAAATTTGTCACCGTTTCTTAAAAAAAAAAAAAAAAACCTCTGGTCTTTACCCTAAGAAGATAAATCCAATTCGTACCCTCCTATTTACGACAACCTCACATTATTCTCAGCTCTACCTCTGTGTTTGCCTAGAGGTCAGATTTTTATGTTTCTGGGCAGAATGTGTGAACGCCTTTCTTATCGAACTCGTGTATGCTGCATGCCCCGCTCATCATATTGTTTTCATTTGGCAATCCTAATAACAGGTTTATATAGTAGCTGGCAATTTGGTTTCCCCCACTCTCCTGCCATTGCGCAGATCACTCTCAGCTCAGTCAAACTCTCTTTCATTAACCGAAGTCGATTCTTTCCGTGCTTTATCGAGTGACTGTCCTACGTTGTTTACTGTACACGGTATTTTCTACTTCGAAAAGGTGTTCGTGTTCTGTGAAAATAAACTTTCAAGCTTTTTTTTTACACTTCTGGGGTTATTTCTTGTGATTATTAATTATATTGCAAATCAACCTTTGCAACCAGATAGGCTATACGTTGGAAATGGATTCCAATGTTCGTGACGGTTTAACTTCTCCCCATTAATCACGTCGTCAAGACTGTACCGTAATATAAAATGTGATTTTACACTTTTTTTTTACAAAAATCACATCACGACCGAAATTAATGACCAATTAATAATGAAAATAGTTATAAAATCCATCGCAAACTTCCCTCTCACTGAATATCTATACAAGTTAGAAACAATTAAAAATACCGTTCATACTGAATGAACAGTCAGCAGTCCTAACGGAGAGAGCAGACTCCCCTGAAACGTCGGTTCGAATCTACCACATTACAAGACGCCACCTCCCAGAAGACGTCTGCACTCCTTTCACAACGCACGCTCCAGTTGTAACGCTACTGTACACAAAGTACTCAGTAGCTGTTTCAACATCCAGAACAAAACTGCTCTCTTTTAATTGCGTTCTCAACGCAATCAGGCTCTTCGCGTTTGGGGAAGGGTGAACAGGGCGGCCGGAAATGTAAGCACAAAGTCTTGCTACTTTACATTCTTTGGACACCCCAAAAATCACGGAATAATTTTTAGTAGGGAATGTGTCTCACATATATTGACCTGGTATCGAGACATGGCCTCCGCCGTGAGAGGCCGGCCTGAGCCATGTCATGGCCTACTGACAGTACTATGAGGGGATGACGCACATAAGAATCAAGTAATAACCTGAATGATATATAAACATCCAGTCCGTACCGTGCAGTAAACACACTCCATCTGTGTTATAAAAACAGTCAGTTAATGCTGTATAGGGAAATAATCGTTGTTTGTTCTCAAATCCACACAAAACACATAAATACACTGTGTGGGCAGAACGTAGAATTGTTGAATGTTAAACTGGCGGTATGTATGGTGACCACTGGAGCTTCAAAATAAACACAACTGGGATGAATCGCTTTAGAGTAAATGGAACTTCATTGGTTAAGCAGGAGACCATGACAACCTGTCGTTATTGGAGGCAGGCTCCACAGCTCCCCATTTCTTAACCTCGGCATCAGAAGGCAGTGATTAACCAGCCTCACGCTTGTTCCCAGGAGCCCACAGGTTCCATTCTACAGGAGTCGGTATGAACGCAGCCGGGAATTGAACCCCTATTACTCGGTCGTACAGCCAGGCTAGAGACATCAGTTTTATTTGTGTGCGGATGGATAGCAAAGGATCCTTGGGACATGCGCTGTCAAAACGCCTCAGTGGCCTCCAAGCATGAATTACATACAATTACGTTTGCTTTGAGCCCACATCCGGATGCACTGGTGGCCTTCAGCCGTCTTATCCTTTGTTTGGCTCCATTGAACAGCGTCTGTTTTTGCTCTCCGCGGAGACGTTGCTTACTCTTCAGCGTCCCTGACAGGTGCATATTTCGCTTTGCAGCGTAGCACAAAACAAGCAGCAGGAAGAATTCCTGACGCTGTTTTGCGTTTCGATATAGACCTACATTTCCGGGTTATTTCTCTTTATGAATGTTTTATTTTAAATTTCAGAAGTCCGAATAGCTCAGTCAGTGAAGTGACTAGGCTACAGGCTAGACGATCCGAGGTTTCTTTACAGAGAGGCGCAAGAGACTTTACTCCTCTCCAAAACTTCCAGACAGGCTCCGGGCCCACCCAGCCTCCTGTTCAGTGGTACCGGGGTTCCTTCCCCGGGAGTAAAGCAGACCGGTCTGCAGCTGATCGTTCATCTACAAATTAAGAATAAGTGGACTTATACCTCCACTCCCCCTGCAAGTCTTCATGGTATACAGACAAACAATTTTATATTTTAAACTATTTTTAACTTTTCATTTGAACACCTGAAGCCTGATATGAAACGACGGCAAAAAAAGAAAAAAGAAAAAGAAGAGGGGGGGGGGGAAGACACGCCAAACTTCGATCACGGAAGCTGTCCGGGATATCAGCAGAGTGGGTGTTCAGGAAGGGTCTACTGACTGGCAGATTGTACGAGACAGGGAAGGGCAAATCGATGGTCTGATAATGTAAATCGAGGTGACTACATCAGAAGAAGCATACAACTTGGCAACATATACTTCTTAGTCCGTAACGCGCAGTAAACGCACTCTGTCTCGGTTATACAAACCAGTCAGTTAATGTTGTATAGGGAAATAATTGCTGTTTTTTCTGAGATCCACACAAAACACATAAACGCACCCTGTGAGTGGGTTGAACGTATTTTCACAATATTATAACATGTGGTACATATAGTTATCACTAACGTGTACACGGTTAAGAGCCTTCTCCACTAGTGTTTCTGTGCACAATTATATTTCCCGCAAGTGTGCTACATGCACCGCCCATCTCACTCCCCTCCCTTTACATTTCTTAACAATAGTGCAGCGAGCTAAATTTGTCTCTGAGCTGAACTAAGCACCACCCCACGACGACAGGACGGAAGTAGTGGTGTAGTAGGCCAGGAGGTTTGCTTGCGGTAAAGCGTCATCTGCACGCTCCGGTATATTTACCCCATGGACAAACTCATGAATGGAAAGTTGGCTGGGTAACAGAGATGGGGTGGACGAAATGGTGAAGGGCCCTTCCGGGAATCGAACCCAGGTCAGCCCCTAGGGAGATGTACCCCCTTCCACCTGAACGACGAACAAACCAAATCATGTATCCCCTCACTGTGCTATTTTCTTCACCAAGTAACTCGATGGAACAGAACCGCTATTGAGAAGCTGACAGTTTGTCAGCCAATCCAGAAATTCTTCGCATGTTTATGGTTCATTCCATGTTGACAAGAGTCCGCCACTTGTCCCTATCCCGGGCCAGATTACTCTACTTTAAGGCATCCAACCACACTCCTTCTAGATCCATTTTAACAGTATCATTTCATCTACCTCTAGGTCTTTTTCAAGTGGTCTCTTACCTTCAGGCTTCTCCACCAAAACACTGTGTGCATTTTCTTCTCCTCCCTACGCCCTGTTAGCTCCGCCCATCTCATCCTCCTTCATGTGGTCACCCTAATGATGTTTGACGAGCAGCACAAATCATGAAGCTCATCATTATACAGTTTTCTCCATTATTCTGTTACTTGCCCCCAACTACGCCCCAAATATCTTCCTCGGCACCTTATGCTCGAACTCTTCAGCCTGTGTTCTTTCCTCAACGTGAGAGACCAGGTTGCACACCCATACATAACAAACGTTAATGTCACTCTGTATATTATTGTTCCCAGTCAGCATCTTTAATATGACCCTCCACGTACGATGCCACAATGTATTTCAAAAGCCTTCGCCTTACCGCCTGCTACTTAAAAACAACAACCCATAACTTATTTCCGTATTGTCTTGTATGGGTGTGAAACGTGGTCTGTCACTCGAAGGAAAGAACACAGGCTGAGGGTGTGCGAGGACAGGGTTCTGAGGGAGACAACAGGAGGAAACCGCATGGTTGGTACTGCTGTTGCATTAAGGAACATGAGATGGGTAGGGCATGTGGCACGTAGACACAAGAGAAATGTACGAGAAAGACAACTTGAAGGGAAGGCCCACTTGCAAGAAGTAAGTGTAGAAGGTGCGTCGATATCTTGTGTTCGTCTGACTGCACAATACAGCATGGCAACGGTCACAGTGTGGTGTACACCCCGCGGAGCGGAGCCACCTGTGGCTCAAGAGTGCCGCTGTTCCCACGCCCAGCTCCACATATGGGACAGTCTGTCTGTCTGCTCCCCGAAAGGACACATTGCTTGCGCCTCCCCCCCCCGCTATGTGAATGTGTTTCGCGAGCTAAATACTGTTACAGTCTATAGCTGCACTGCCAGTGACACACACACACACACCACTGTGCACTAGGCAGCGCACCAATCCTGCAGCTCACCGCCACAAAGACACGATTACTTTACAACCAGCAATATTTAAGGGACGTGCCATGGCTCAGGCGGTTAGTCGCCGGCATCTCAACGTCGAAGTCCGTGTTCGATCCCAGGCCAGTGCATTTGACATTTATTGTGCATGACGTGACAGTGGGACAGGTTTTAAGGCTGAACAGAGTGACAGCTAGCTCGATAAAACAAGAGTGACCTATGAGATGCAATATTTCCGCCGAAGGTCTAGACATAACAGCAACTGAAGCATGTGCAGTGTTGAAGGGGGCCACACAGCTGTAACGTGCTGGTCCAAGAAACACGTAAATACACTCTGTGAGCAAAACGTACAATTTGTTATCGTTAAACCTGGTGGTACATAGAGTAGAGGGTTAAAGAGGGTGAGTACGACATGTGCAAGCGTCTGCGTCGATTGTACCGACGCCCAATTTAGACACACCCACAATCGTTCCGATTGGTCAGATTACTTTGTCACCAGCACTCCGTGTTACACATGCGCACTTCAGCCATCTTAATGCCTATATATGGGTGTCCACAAAACACTCTGCCGCGGGGGGGGAGGAGCTGTTATTGTTGGCCTCTTTGTTCAGCACACAGGACCGGCTTCGTCATTTTCCTGTATTGTACTGGTACTATTTATTTCGTAACTTTTAACAAAATAATATTAATAATAACAATAATCTTCACCAATAACAGTCCGCACACCTGATGGTGTGCTGACTGGATTAGGGACGGCGATATCGTGGGAACTTGGTTCACTTCCCGGTAAGATGGCGAGAGATCATTCTCTCATCCGAAGCGTCTACCCAGCCCACTGCTCATTCCGCAGTGAGTAATTCGGCCGAGGGGTCATTCCGATCAGTCACCCCAATCTACTGCCTATGTCAAGAATGAGTGGAGCTCCACATACATGCCTCCATTGCGTCGACAGGAGACAGTTGACTTTGACTGTACTTAATAGAAGCAGTGAATAGCTCAGACTGTGAAGCGGCAAATGGTGGACTGACAGAGAGCAGCATGATGCTGAAGGAGTGCTTGTGGCTGGTTGCAGGTATGTAATTGGAGGAACTGTGAAAAAGCCCAAAATTGCTCCGTCAGGCTCTCTGGGCTGGCGGCACCTCCCGAACAAAAGTCACGATGTCTGAATCACTTTCCAAGCACATGAAGATGCAGGCAGCATATTGGTAGCCAATTACCACACTGCACGGCGTCACGACCCAGGCTACATAACATGTGGGTTGGCAAGTGGTACAACTACAGCAGTCAGCACGTGATGCAATCACGTGCTGACTGCAGTTACCGACGGACGGACAGATGCAGAATGCTGCCGCCTGTCATGTCAGCCGCACTGTGGACCGTAAGACTGTTACGTGGAATTCATAATTATTCATCTGCGACATAGGCTAATTAATTAAACCACATCACATAAAACACATCTGCATGCATTATTAATTCCTGTGTGGTTATTTTAAGTTCCGGCCGCTTTATTCGCAACTCAACGCAGCCGTTACGTTCCGGAAGACCCGGCGCCAGTCTGTACTGCACGTGGTCAACGGCACACAAACAGCCATACAGTCCGGCTGCAGGACTTCTGCTCAGACAGCGGGCTTGAGCGTTGATTCCTTGACGCACAAGATGGAGGAATTACGTGGTGCTGGACAGAAGCAGCACGACTTACATAATACTAAAATCGTCCAAATAATCATGATAACCAAAGCGCATTATCGATTAAGGCAAATTCCTATCAAATGATGTTTCCTCTGCAATAATTTTCTACTTTCGGCACGAAACAGTTTATGGAGGAGTCTCCTCAAGGGCACTGTGGTCCATCGTTGGGATCTCACCGGTAACGTACTGAAAGGATAGCCTTGTTTACGTTTTTTAATGCATGAGGTTTGTGTGAATGATAAACAATTTGTGGCCCCCAAGCAAAAGCCTTGGCCTATCGTTGGCTGCTTTGAATCCTGGCATTGATTGTTTCTTTCTGTTTTGCAGATTTAGGTTCATAAATAATCGAGTTTTATCCACGCCACAAGCCTTGCTGTGCCCCATAGCCAGCACCTACAGTTACAGTTTTTCCTGAAACCCCAGCAGTACGGTTGTGCTGCCCTTTATTTGTGGCCTCTCCGCCCAACTTCACATGATCAAAACTTCACGCATTTTAACCCCTGAAGCCACGAACTTTACTTCAGGATCGCTGAGATTTGCCTTTGCAACTTCAGAACAACTCCCATCTTCTGCCTGAATCGCCATTAGGCTAAGCGGCACATTGTTTTGTATTCGATCCTCCATCCACAGTATTAATAAGTTTGCAATGTCAAACGCAACACCTGCGCTGAACCTCTCACATTTATGTGTTCACGATTTTCCAAGACTGTTTTCACAGCTGAAGTAAGCAAGTCGAATTCCCGACGAAGCGACGTTGGGGTTTGGCCAATTTCGAACTCTTTAACTCTTTTTTTTTTTTAATCTAATGCACATGTCTGTCTCTTACCAGCTGGCCCTCCACTGTGTTTGTCACGCAGGCGCTCTCCGGTAAGAATCATAAGCAAACACTCCAAACAGCACGACAGCGCAGTCGACAGCACAAGTGGCGGCGACATTAGTGCTGCCGCCCAGCAGTTTTCTTCCACCATCGTCATGTAATTGCGCCTCCATTCTCGGAAGGAAAAATCCGGTGCCGGTTTCAAAAATGTTATTATTTCACTTTTTCACTTTTTTTAAATTGAGCTAGTCTGAAATTGCGTTAACTTCAAATTGCATAAGTGGAGGAGTGCCCGCCCGCCCGTCTGTACTGCTCCACAGCATGTCCGGACGCTGTGTCTAGTCCATACCGGCAATCAAACCCGGAATCCTTGGAGTCCAACCCACAATTGTCACTATGCCAGTTGAGCTACTCTGGATTCTATGGTTCGTAGGAAGGACTCTTCTCTAAGATGTTAATTATTTGGTAGAATGACTACGAAGTTTCCAGTCTAATGAAGTTATTTTCAGTTTCAGCAAAACCCATCGCCCCCATAATAATACACCAAAAACTATAATAATGTAGGCAATTCGTGCAGCTGCTTCATGTCACGCATGGCGGAGCTTTAGTCAGTGATTGACAATAATTGGTGTGGAAGGCGGTGTATTTAAAAGTCGCAGGTTGCTGTGTGTCAGTTGACAGAATTATTACAACTTCAGTTCACATCGCATCATCATGAGACGCGGTTTAAGTCTCGTCTGTGTGTTTGTCATTGCTCACTGCGTACTGGTAAGTATAGCAAATGACTCGCACTGCAGTGTAATTGTTAATTTTAGGCCTGGAGATTCTGTACTAATCATTTCCTTCCCTAAAGATTTTATGCTAATATCACTGTAAAGTTACTCCATTCATGAAATAAAGTGAAATGCCAACTTGATGCAACTAGGTAATTTTATTGATGTATTCTTAGCTCGACATGTTTCGGGTACATCAAGTTGGCATTTCATTTTATTTCATGATGCACGGTCAAACAACCCTCAAGTTTATTACATTCATGTCCTGTTTTCGTCATTATTGAGTATTATAATTCGGTAGGTGCAGGGGGATAATTGTCTGCAATTAATTAAATAAACTCATAAATGTTTGCAGTAACTTTTTAAATTTCGTGTGTAATTTTGTGTGAAGTTTAACTTTACCGTGTAAAGACAAAAATTAATTTAAATTATATATAAAGACCCAGTCCGTACCGCGCAGTAAACACACCGTCTCGGTTATACAAACCAGTCAGTTAATGCTGTATAGGGAAATAATCGCTGTTTGTTCTGAGATCAACACAAAACACGTAAATACACTGTGTGGGGCAGAACGTGGAATTGCTGAATGCTAAAGCCGGCGGTACACATAGTGACCACAGGGCTTTAGTAGGTTAAAGTTCATTTTCCGCTTCACGTTTCTCCAATCGAAGTTTTAAATTTCATCAGCAATAAATGATCATGACAAGGCTGCAGATCGCCTGTTTCTGCGCTGCTACGTTCTGTACCTCGGTAAACAGTCGGCTACCGCTGTGAGATGCTCGAATGTCGCACTGTAAACTGTGTTCGTGTTTGGCAATAAGACATGTGATGATGCAGCAGTGCCTGCAGCTGATAGCAGTCACCCTTACCGTTCAGAATCTCATACAAGTGCCTACACAAGTCTCCTTTCAAAAGCGCATGCGCTACACCGAAGAAGCTGTTTTACCTTAGAGGGCTGATATTTTTTAGTGGTCCTTTGCACACCTTAATTAATTAATTAATTACTCTCGGAACATTATACACAAGAACCGAACAAACAAAATAATCAGCTCCAAATACTATATTTCTCGCCCTCACTAACCTATAACGTCGAGAAGAACGCAAAATGGCGACTTCTCTTCCTTCCCGACTGCAAACAAATCTTGACGTACGTCCTGCCCGAATGTAAAATTAAACAAAACAGTCTGTTTAGTTGGCTTCGCGTTGTTCAGTACGCACAGGGTAACACGGAGAAAATAAAAGATGCACTTTTGCAATTTTTCGATGCCAAATCGCAACAATATAGCGACTTTAAGCAACGTTTGTTGTAATGTCGTCATATTTCCAACATTCAGTCCCCGTGAGCCACATTCAAACAACCAATGCCACTGCTGGTGCGGTCGCTGCATGACTCCTCCAGTTGTGCTACCCTGCATAACATCGGCCGGGCACAACTATTCTGTTTACTAACACAGCTACATGTTTCAACTACATACACGCTATCTCCAGGCTGTGAAGTATTCTAAAAGGAAATAAAACCAACAGACAATCTGTCACCACAGCACATCCTGTAGGGCGTATGCACAACTACATGTTTCGACTGTACTAATAGCCGACATCGGGCTGTACTGCAGAAACATGTAGCTGTTGGTACTCCTTACAGGATGTGCTGTGGTGACGGAATATCTGTCGATTTCACTGACTGAAAACACAACAGGGATGAATAGCCTTATAACTGAAAGAGGCAGTAGATGCCATACACAACCAAGCATGTGCTCCTGTTGTTATATAATGTTGTTGATTACAGGACCTGAGGCATCCGGATGTCTAGCTAATAATTCATTGCTTAAAATTAATTAAAGTCGAGTTAAATTAACCTTTACACAGAGGCAGTACGGATTCTCGACTACACAGTCCATTGGCCGAACCCTTCTGACATTCGTACAAATAAATTACGATCGGCCAGTCCGTTCAGGCTGTAAGGTGCAGTTCTTAGGAAGCAAGTTTTGTGTTGGTCGTTGGTGTTATGGAGACTAAGAACAAACATCAATCAAGCTTACAACGTATAAGTAAGACTTACTGTTTACAAAGTACGTCGCTGTGATTCAGACGCAATACGCTGTTGGCACACCGACTGTGGACATTTACTGAGTTCGTGCCTCACTGCCAGCTGTGGTCGTGCTGCTGTTTGGTGTGGGGTTCGTACATTCGGGCATGCGTAAAATGGTTCCGAGGATTTTGTTTGAACCTACCGTACGTTTGTTTTAACAATTTTCCACGGAATTCAAGTATTGTTTGTTCTTACTAAACTGCAGAATTTGCATTAAAACTTCGACTTTTTCCATATGAATGGGAACTGTCAAATACATGGTCCGGTCGCAAAGTGACGTCATAGCTCCGGTTCCGCACATTTCGTTGTTGGTCACGATTGTCGACACCGGAATTAACTGCTTTATAAAGACGGTATGGGACTGGACTGACAGTCCCCCCCCCCCCGTCATTCCAAACCATGCAGCTTGGCCACACCCTGTGGTTATGTTTTGTTCAGTACCATTCGCTTATGCCTACGTCAATTAACTCTTTGTCGTCAGGGAGAATCGACCCAGAGTTTTAAGGATGCTGTGTCACCACTAGCACAGGAGTGCATGCCGCAGGTTGAGGCGACGGAAGGTGAGTTGTACCATAGGCACTGCGGTCCTGTAACATAGCTGTTCCCTCACCTATTGATGTACGGCATTATGTAAAAAGTGCACCCTTGTACAGGCACTGAGGCTCTGTACAAGCCGTACGGCCCTTAGGGGGAGTAGAGGTATAGCTCCACTCTTTCTTGACCCCGGCATTAGAAGGGGGTGAGAGGTCATCATCACACCCCGGCCGCTCTTTATCCCGGGAAAGACCCGGTACCCATTGTGCAGGAGGCTGGGTGGACCCCAGGGCCGGTCCGGACAGGTGCGGAAAATCTCGCCCCTACCGCGATTCGATCCCCGGACCGTCCAGCCCGTAGCCAGTCGCTATACCGACTACGCTACCCGGTCCACTGTGTGTGTGTATGTATGTATGTATTATTTATGTGTGTATTATTTATGTATTTATTATTTGTTGTCGGTTTATTGCACGAAGCTGTCCGCACAAGGATAGGCGCATGCCTTTCACCGTGGACGCCCTTGTTCGATCCCACGCCAGTGTATGTAACAGCCATAGTCAAAAATGGCATTAGGATAGGTTATTATCCAACTACAGCGGTTTTCCTCTGTGACTACCGTTCCACCAACGCTCCATACTGTCTCAGTACCTCAGACAACACAATATAGAGCGGCAGGATGAGCGGTCCCAGCCAATCAGCGTGTGTCGGACATAAAACAGTACAAATATGAGTGTCAGACTTGGATTCACCCAAACATGATGCACGCTATGTTTCAGATGACTTCCAGACGGTGATCCACAGGAATCGCCTGGACACTCGGGCTGCCAAGGTAACTTTGCAACACAGTTACGGCATGAGCAAGTCCGTTCAAACTGCACGATGTTTCACTCTTTGTAAGACTTTCGGATGTCATGGCAGTGTGGGTTATCACTGCATGTAGCTGCAGCCGCTACCAGTGCTTCGAAAAAACCTGCTGCCTCCATCTTCCGGGTTAAAATGTGGGCAGCAAACTCTTTCGAATTGCTGCTGACAGCTACAATTGTCTTAAGAGTCTAAATACCATCCAGCACTTCGTTCTTGTCATGCCGACACATTTCACAGTAACAACCTAACGACACAGCTACGCAAACAACCGTTTCTGTCGAGCTGAATCCTTCTCGCAGCTAGTGAAGCAATTACCTACATTTTGCAGAACGGTAAGGTTCAGTCCCGTGTACACAACAATCAGCCAGTAGACACACATGCGCCACATGAATCCATTCCACTCTCTCCCATTCTTTTCTTTAAGAGCCATTTTAATTGCAAATGAGGGTGCTGACTGATTTAATGTGGCTCAGGACTGAGACAGGTGGCGGGCTGTTGTGAACACGGTAATGAACCTTGGGATTCCATAAAACACGGGTATTTCTTGACTAGATGAGGAATTATCAGCTCTCAAGAACGACAGAATCCACCAGAGTTGGTGAATTCTGTCTTCTTCCCAAGCAGTTGTAATAGAAGGATAAATATTTGTAATTTATAATTTCAATTGATTGCCGCGGTGACGTCTTCATTTTCGGCAGTTCGCACTGCTACATACAGACTGTCTTAATATTTACTGTAATCCAGTAGCATGTTGCCTGTCCAAGAGCTAACACTTACTTTCTCCAGTGTCTGCTGGCCTGTGTCTACGAAAAGTTGGGCGCATTCGCCAGTGGTGGAAACTTGTTGGACGGAGACCACATCATGCCAATTATGGACAAGCTGTACGGATTTCGAGAATTCAAGACTGTGATGAGGGCCCAAGTGGTACACAACTGCGTCAATGAAGGTAACACGAACGCTGTCACAATCAACAATAAATTGATTGGATACTCAGTTTCTGGGATACGAACTGCCACATCCCTGTATGGGGGAGGGGGGCGCAACAACCCAAGTCGGTCCTTAGGCCGCCTCAGTGTTGATGTCTCTAGATCACACACAATTAAGACAGACACACCCAGTTCGAATCCTCTACACGAGTGATCAGCTTGTCACACAGGCCGCTACCTGCACAACACACAACTAGTACAAGAGACAAACACCCATACACTCAGCGGGTTTCGAACTCGCGATCCCAGCAATCAGCGGCCCCCGACCGCACGGCGAACTTTACACTGAACTAAGGCACAGTGCCGACCATTGCAAGGTGCAGTGCGTAATGAAACACTGGGCAACATTACACTCCGACCACGCTGGCTCACGAGCCGGCAGACACCTGGTTCCTGTTTCCTGACAATGTACCTTACATTCGGCTACGACCGCTGTCCAATTGAGTACTCGCCGTCATTGAATCATTCACACCTGTAATACTGGAAGGACACTGACATATGGCTCTGTCTGTCCTGTTGCAGTCAACGGAAAAGACACTGACGCGTGTGAACTGGTGATGCACGCCATGCACTGTATCATCGAGCACTACTGACACCGGTGATTACGACTCAGTAAGTATGCAACTGCTGACGTCCGAAGGTGGCTGATGTCGGAAATTTAAATTAGAGGTCATTAGAACGTTAAATGTCGGTAATATATCGCACTGAAATATTATGTTTCAACTTACCCAACCAGTACGTTGATTCATTTGTTCACCGTTGCACAGGGCGGTGCAAGACTCTTTCAGTCGTTCAGTTAATTGGATGCTGTTTGTGGGATAAGTTGATGTGCACTGGCAACTACATTGATAGCTTGGTCCAGCAGTGTCACTGTCTGTACGAACGACCCCCCCCCCCCCCCCCCCCCCCCCCGCCCCCGCCCACCCCCCCCCACACACCCCCCCCCCCCACCCGCCCCGCCCCCCCACCCCCCCCCCCCCACCCCACGCGCACACACACACACACACCCACACCACGCGCGCACACACATACCCACACCCACAC
>Ga0131853_10007910_pt1 | contig 19307 bp, 20 predicted proteins | sample TergutLab28metaG_FD_92764 | JGI IMG/M metagenome (GOLD analysis project Ga0131853, IMG submission 92764) | Labiotermes labralis P1 segment gut microbial communities from Petit-Saut dam, French Guiana - Lab288 P1 (version 2) (version 2) | ecosystem: Host-associated > Arthropoda: Insects >...
ATACGGGCATTAGCCAGCAGACTGCCGAAAAATGGCTGTCGATTTTGATTGCTTCAAATATGGTGTTTGTATTGAAACCCTACCATAACAATGTTTTGAAGCGACTGATTAAAACACCAAAGGTCTATTTTCTCGATACGGGACTTGCAAGCTATCTGGTCGGTTGGGATAATGCACAAGTCTTGCAAAACGGCGCTATGTCCGGTGTATTTTTTGAAACATTCGTTATCGGCGAAATAATCAAATCATGGACGAACAGAGAAGGCGTAACCCCAAATATGAACTTTTTCTTTTTCCGCGACAAAGATGGCAATGAAATCGACTTGCTTATTAAGCGGGGTGATACTCTTTATCCTATCGAAATGAAAAAACACATTAGTTGTGATAAGAGCGATATAAATGCGTTTAAACAACTCGACAAAATACCCGATATGAAGCGTGGCGAAGGTTGCGTTGTGTGTATGGCAAACGATGTGTTTCCTATAACACCGACAGATAAAGCCGTGGGCGTGCGGTATATATAGTCACTGATATATTAATGTGGTAATTATTTAAAGACGATTCATTCCAAATTTTAATGTAATTATAATAAATAATGACTGAGAGGTTGAAGGCTATGGTTAACGATGTATTTTATAGTAACATACCTGAGATTGAAAATGTTTCGAATTTGTTTAAAGGGCTGAAAGAGCACTCCAACAGTAATTCGGCGACTATATATATAATCGATGAGCCAATGGGGTTTGACTCACACGATAGTTATTCTTATAAGCAGGCAGCGGTTTTCTTGATGCCAAAACATAAATTGGTGTTTATAAATTATGGGGATGCAAATTCAAAAGATTTTGATAATTTTTGCGAGGACTTTGAGGAGGATTTGAGGGTATTGTCAAGCAAACATAAGTATATTACAATCCTTGGTCGCAAACGAGAATGGGAGCACTTGATTGTTAGCTGTAATGTTGATGATACGCCTAGATATGAGGATTTTCTTGAAAAACATAAAATTGCAGACGCGAGTGGCGATGCTGCAAAGGACGATTGCCGCAAGATTGAACTATTAATTTCCCTTCTGATAGGCAGCATCAACGATGCGGAAACGATAGGCAAGGGTGTACCCGAAACTCGATTAGATATGGTTAATCGAAAAGTCAAGCTGTTTGATGGCATGCAAAGCAGGTTCGTATATGAAGAAGTCGAGAAAAAGCGTGTCATTATCCAAGGATTAGCTGGCACAGGTAAGACCGAGCTGTTGCTTCACAAGATACAAAAAACATATATACGTGAAAAAGATGCTATAATTGCGTTTACTTGTTTCAATAAAGTTTTAGGTAGTGATATGAAGCTTAATAGAATACCTCGCTTTTTCAATGCCATGAGCGTTGATGAACAGATAGAATGGAACAAGCGGCTTTTTGCATTTCATAGTTGGGGGTCTTTCAGTGAACCAAATTCAGGGCTTTACAGCTTAATTTGCTACCATTACGGACTATCTTTTAAACGTTTCTCCCAAGTTCCCAGTTTCTCACATGCATGTAGCGACGCACTAGAACAGCTAAAACAGTTGAATGACTTTGAGCCGTATTTTGACTACATTTTTGTGGACGAAAGCCAGGATTTTGATGAATGTTTCTTTGAGCTATGCGAATATGTGGCAAAAAAGAAAGTTTTCGTTGCAGGTGATATTTTCCAAAATATCTTTGACATCGATGTTGGAGAAGGTGTAAGTGCAGATTATTTACTGAACAAATGTTATCGAACCGACCCAAAAACGCTAATGTTTGCTCATGCCGTTGGTATGGGGCTTTACGAAGAACCCGTATTGCGCTGGCTTGAAGACGACCAGTGGAGAATTTGTGGATATAATAAATCAACGGAGCATGACAAAGCTATTATTAGCCGTGTTCCATTACGCAGATTTGGAGATGACGAGCATGGAGATTTTTACAGTATTGATATCCAGTGTGCTCCAATAAGCAAACTTACTTTAGCAAATTATGTTGAGCAAATCGTTAGAATTGTTCGTGAAATCCGAAACGAAAACCCTTCTGTTTCACCGGATGACATTGCCATTGTTTTTTTGAGTAACGTCAACATTAACTATGATATTGCACCTTTGCTGCGAGCTTACGTAGATAGTGAATTTAGATGGAAGATAAACGAGGGATATGAAACAAAAGCTCAAAGAAAAGGGCAATTACTTTTGACCAATACCAACAATGTAAAAGGATTAGAGTTCCCTTTTATTATTTGCTTAGCGACTGGCAGTATTGGTCCAAGCATTCGTCGCAGAAACTCAATTTATATGATTTTAACACGTTCTTTTTTGAAATCTTACTTTGTTGTTAGGGAAGAGGATAGTGATTTTTTCAATATTTATAGTAAAGCAGCGGAATATATCAATAAAAATTGTCAGATGCTTTTGAGAGAACCTGATAGCAATGAAAAAGAGAAGGCGCTGGAACAGATAAGAATATCGACTAGTACCCCCAGAAAATCTGTGGAGGAAATAGTTGAGGAAATACTTTTAGATTATCCACAGATTGCAGATAAAAAGAGACGTATTTGTGATCTTCTTGCTGATGATAGCCCAGGCGATATGAAAGAAATAGAGGAACGTGTAAGGGCGATCATTGATGCTCTTGGAGGAAAAAGAAATGTGTGAAAAATTTTATGTATCACCATTTTTTATAAAAAACGTAGATTCCATCCGCCATAAAATAGATTTGGTGCGGTGGCTACTTGAATTTATTCGGTACCTTAATGCGGGAGGAGAATATTGCCTAACGAGACACGAGGATAGTGAAATCGAGGTTGTCATTGCTGTCGAAAAAATGAAAAGAATTTTCTTTTGTGTAAGTGATGAAAAGATACATACATTCCAGTTTCCTTTTTCTTTGCGAAGAGAGGGTCATGGCGATACATTTGCCGTATTTTATAGGGATATTCACTTAAACAACAAAATGCTAACTGTGTTTTTTGCACTGTTTGAAAATATCGAAAGCCTGCGCATATCGCTAGATTCAACCCTAGATTTAATTATCGACACTCTTACTGAATTTGAGGTGCCGACCAAAGAACATAGTTGCTATTGGCAAGTGCTTATATTCTTACTTGAGTTTGAATCGGGCTATTTAAGGTATGATATCGACAGTGAAAGATGCAGCGATTTGCATCCTTTGCATCATTTAGATATTAACTATGAAGGAGGAGCGACTTTTAAGTTAGGGTTGAATAATAAAATTTGCCGTGAAAGGCTTAATGATATTTTGGATACAGCAAGTGCCGTCTGGAGTGTGGATACAAGTAATCGAATTCTACATTAATATTTAGCATTTACTTGAGACTAAATGAGAGGCGTGAACAAATGGCACGAGCGAGAAATAAAAACGCTGTAGATAACAGGCAGATAGCCATATATGCAAGGAAATCCAAAGTCACGGAAACAGGCAAGAGCATTGAGATTCAAAAAGAAAAGTGCATCTCTCTTGCCTGCTCTCAGTTTGATATGGATAGAGACGGTATTACTATATGTGAAGTTGCCGATATCAAGCCTAGCTCTAATCTTGACAAAGCAAACATCCTTGTTTATGAAGACGAAGGCAAGAGTGGTTTCTATGCCGATAGACCCCTATATAAAAAATGTTGAAAGATATTGAGAACAACAAAATCAGGGCCGTAATCTGTTATAAGATTGACCGCATATCTCGGCGTACTGTTGATTTGCTTAATCTAATCCAGCAGATGGATCAGCGCAATATCGCCTTTGTTTCCGTCAGCGATAAGGAGCTTGACACCAGCACTCGAACAGGCAAGATAATGATATCCATGCTTAGTGCTATTGCTGAGTTTGAGCGTGATATAATTGCCGAGCGTATCACTGATAACATGTATGAGCTTGCAAGGAGGGTCGTTGGCTTGGAGGCAAGTGCCCTCTTGGCTACTACTCCAAAAAAGAAAAGTTCGAAGTTGGCTGCAAGAAAACCACAATCAACCACCTTGAGCCTGTGCCAGAAGAACAACGTGCCGTCAGGCGAATTTTTGAGATATTCTCACAAATCGGCTCCTTGACAGGCACGGCTGCCTAAATCAACGAAGAAGGCTTCAGAACAAATAACAATAACGATTTTTCTAATATTGCGGTGAAGAACATCTTGCAGAATCCTGTCTACGCCATAGCAGATAGGGATATGCAGAGCTACTTCATTTCTTTTGATGTGCCTATATAGGCAGGAGATTCAGCTTTTAATGGCGTGAACGGCATCATGGCATACAACAAGACAGAACAATTTAAAGATATTGATGCAGATTCAACTGCCCTCGACCCTCAATATACTCAAAGGTCTTTACGCCGTGATATCAAGGAATGGATTGTCTCCGTTTGCAAACATAAAGGCTTAATAACCGGAGCTTAATGGATTAAAGCCCAAAGCATCATTGCGCAAATTGCCACCGACAAATCTGCAAGACCAAAAGAAGTATCCAAAGCATTGTTGTCGGGGCTAGTTAGGTGCGTCGAGTGTGCCAGCCGCATGTTTGTGCGTGCAGAAAGTGGACGGTATAACCCAGATGGGTTTGTTCGGTTTGGCTACAGATGTGATGTGAAATATAGAAAAAAAGGCGGTTGCGAAAATTCGCCTAACATAAAGGGATGCGAACTGGACAATTTCGTCATCGAGCAAATATGCAACATGAGTACAGGCGAGAATGCTTTTTACGACGAACTGCTCAACACAAAAAACACTCTTCAGCTAAAATCAAAAGAGGTCGCTGAAGAAGAGTTTGCAATAAAAAAACGCCTTGCCCAAATAGAGCAAGACATTCAAAGTCAAATATCAAACTTGCGTACTGCTCCAGAAGCGGTTAAGTCGTCCATATATGCAAATATTGAGATGCTAACCAAAGAACAAGACGATAAGCGAGCCCGTCTTGACATAATTTTGGAGGATGAGCGAAACCAAGACAGTCAAATAGCTGATATCGAAAAAGCAAAACAAACCATAATGGACTTCCCGCGGCTAGTTAATTTGGTTGACCACGCAGGCAAATTACAACTGCTAAAGCGAATAATAGAGTGCATAATCGTTAAAGGCGATATTGTACATATATTCTTGAAAGGCACACAAACAGACATAAATTTTCTCAAGGAACAGGAAGGGACTGATGTGCATCACACTAACCAAAATAGCATTGGCTATCCTTCATGTACTGATAGTTGCAGCGCATGTAACCACGATTTAGGGAAGTGGAATAACTTTGACATAGATAAATATAGAGAAGCTGTCTTTAATAGAGCCGTAATTGAGTTGATATATCTACTGCAAGATTTACCCGACTATCTTTCATGTACGTATATAGAAGGTTCTGCTTGTGTTGGTTCACAGGACGGACAAGATATTTTATGTTTCCAAGTAAACACTGAACACGAATACAGCCAAGAACGTTTGCAGCAGCTTCTTGACGCTTATTTAATATCTGGCTGCTTAACTGATGGTGATTGCAATAATTGTTACAACAATTCAGCCTGTAGGATTTATGAATATCTTAAAGACTTTCATTGCTTGGATTGCTTCCAGTTGGAATGAGAGCGTACAAATGTTAAACGATTATAAAGATTTACTTTCGTGTAAAGACTTAGCGAAAATCTTTGACACTACAGTAAACACAATCTACAAAGAAATACAGCGTGGCAAGTTTGGAACACCTATAAAAATAGGCCGCTCATATAAGATTCCAAAGACATATATTTTAACAAAATTCTTTCTGGAAAGTGGCTAAAAACCTTGATTTTATCTCGCTTTTCTGCTATAATTAGTATGGTTAATTTATAGCATGGAAGGTGATTATTAGGAGGAAATCACACCATGCAGATGAAATATTCAGGCACACTACAAACAAAAAAAGACAGGCCGTATTACTATATCGTACTAAGCTATTATGTTGACAATAAGCGTAAACAGAAATGGATTAGTACAGATATACCAGTCAAGGGCAACAACAAACGTAAGGCCGAAGCAAAGCTTAAAAAGGTACAGGACGAGTACAACGCTATGGGGCTTAACATTGAAGCCATAAACTATAAGGATATGTTGTTTATTGACTATATTTCGCAATGGTTGGAAAACTTTAAACTCTCCATTGCTCCTACAACCTATGACAGCTACAGCAACATCATTAATAAACACATCATACCATACTTCAAAGGCTCTAAAAGGTTGAGGACATAACCCCTAGCCATATCCAAGCGTATATAAGCGCTACGTCTGACAGTATTTCGGCCAATACCATCAATAAACACCTGACATGGTTCTCCCAATGTTTCAGAAAGGCCGTGAATGATGGAATTATACCGTTTAACCCTGTAGACAGGCCTAAACGTGTACAGTTCAGAGGCGCCAAGTTCTATAATGATCAACAGATAGCTTCACTACTGGAAGTTATTAAGGGTAATAAACTGGAAACTCTCATACTGTGTACACTATTCTATGGTTTGAGACGGTCGGACGCTGGTATCAAGCACAAGACAAAAAATTTTGCAAAAACTTCTTAGGTACATTCGAGGAAATCAACTGCAAATATTCTCTATTTTAATATATCTTCCTAAAGTAAAATAAGATATAAGCAATCAGTGTCATATTATATTTTCTAAAGGCAAAATACAGTATGCGATAATAATTGAGGTGTTGCGAAGTTAGAAGTGCTAGGGCTAAAATGGGACGCTATCAATTTTGACACCGATAGCTTTACAATCCAACATACTGTTGTTAGGGCAAGCAATGTCTTGTACAAGAATGACACCACCAAAAACAGTAGCAGCTATAGAACATTCCCTATAGCCAATATCTTACTTGACGCTTCCAAAAGCTACAGGAAGAACATAAAAAGCTACAGCCAAACGACTACATCAATGAAGGTTACGTATTTACGCAAGTAACAGGGGCTGTACTTAATCCCGAATATGTAACAAGGCATTTCAGAAACTTGCTTGTTAAAAATGATTTGCCACATATCCGCTTCCACGACTTGCGCCACTCTTCCGCTTCGTTTCTGCTGTATCTGGGCTTTAACTTCAAAGAGATTCAAGCATGGCTAGGGCATGGCACTATTAACACGACAATGAACGTATACACCCATCTGGATATAAAGGCTAAAGAAAATATATCCGATACCCTAAACGCCAAGTTTGCGGCTCTTTCATCTTAAAAATGCCTAGATGGAAACATCAATATTCTGTTTGACATTTTGTTAGAGATTAACCAAAACCGAACATTAAAAGTCCGAAAAGTATTGATTTTTCAAGCTTTTTTACATAGAAATATCTAATATGTTTCGGGCCAAGTTGGCCCGAAGTCCGGCGCGGCTAACGCAAAAACGCCGCTTCTCTTGGTTTTGAGAAACGACGTTTTAGTGTAGGTTAGCCCGTGTTTTCGGTTTTATTTGGGGTGGTACATTGTACGGGGTGGTAAACCATATCAATTACTAAGCGATATACATGAACCCCTGCCTATGAAACAAGGAAGCGCTGCAAGAGAGGATTACAGCTACAAGCGAGAGGGTACCTGTTCCATTTTCGTATTTACACAACCACTCAGAGGCTGGCGACGTGCTGAAGCGCATATGCGGCGTACAAAAATAGACTTTGCACTTCAGGTTGAGAAGTTGTTACTTGAAGATTTTCCTCATGTTGAGAAGGTACGCTTGCGATGGACAATCTGAATACCCACACGATTGGCTCATTATACGAGGCCTTTCCTGCTCATCATGCCATGGCCTTAGCTAAACGCCTTGAAATATATTACACTCCTAAGCATGGTAGCTGGCTTAACATTGCAGAGATAGAAATAAGTGTTATGGCTTGCCTATCCAAATCACTATTCATAAAATTCACATCTATTATTTCACCTGCCTACTTTTCGTAGGTGTGTGTTTTTTTTTGAGGAGGAGTCTATGGAATCTGTTATGCAGCAAATCAAAACAGCCCGCGAAGATAAAAAGAAAAGACAGGTTGATGCACATATCCACGAAACAGTTGTGGATGGATGCCAAGTTAAATTGCGGTTCAGTCCAATTGGCGACAGCAAAATAATGTCGTCCGTACAGTTCATCCTCCTGTCAGCGCATTTGGAGGCTGCGCTAGACAAATCATCCGGAGGTGAATCGGCATGAGTGATAAAAAGCGAGTATTCTGTTTATACCGTGTCTCAACTACTGGATAGCTTGATAAGAATACATTGGCAAATGAAAAAGACGACATCCCTATGCAGAAGCGTGCCTGCGAAGAGTTCTGTGAGCGAATGGGTTAGGAGATTGTCGATTTACGTTCTGAAAAAGGAGTCTCTGGATATAAAGTATCTGCTAATGACCGTGATGCTATTATTGACATCCGAGAGGCGGCTACAGAAAAGCAATTTGATGTATTGCTTGTATATATGGTTGACAGGCTGGGCAGGAGATAAGATGAGACGCCATTTATTGTGCAATGGTTCATTGATAATGGCATCGAAGTCTGGAGCACCCAAGAGGGTCAACAGAAAATTGAACAGCATGTTGATAAACTGCTTAACTACATTCGATACTGGCAGGTGCAGGGCGAAAGTGAAAAAACTTCTGCTCGTGTGAAAAACGCTCAGGCTCAAATGATACAGGATGGACACTTTCGTGGTGGTACTGTTCCGTTTGGATATGAGCTACAATATAATGGACGCACAAACAAAAAGGGCTTTCCAATTGGAGACCCTGTAATTAATAAACAGGAAGCGGTCGTTGTTAAAACTATCTTTGACCGATATATTAATCATGGTTACGGTACACATCGTATTTATAATTATCTTGCCGAAAATGGTATGACTACAAAAAATGGCAGCCGATTCATCAATACCACTATTCAAAACATTTTGAAACGCCCGATATACATTGGTATTTTATCAGTTGGTGGTGTGCGGTCTGATATTATTCCGGAGTTGCAAATCATCTTACCGGAGATGTTTGAAAGGGCGCAGGAAATTATGAAGGAGAGGCCTGCAGATTATGCTGACCGTCGTGTTCCGCTTAATACTAAAGGGAATGCTTTACTTTCGGCAATGTATTCTGTGGTCATTGTAGTGGGAGGCTTACTATCACAACTAATGGCAAAAAATATCTACGCAAAGATGGTGAAGTTACTATAACTCCAAAGACTCGTTATGTTTGCTATAACAAGACACGACACCCTGAAAGGTGTAATGGTCAAACAGGTTACACCACTTCTAAGCTAGATGGCGTTTTGGAAAAAATTGTGGAATCTATCTTTTCCAAAATCAAGGAGCAACCAGGCGAGCAGATAATTCAGGCAGAGTTTGATGAGCGCATTGCTGGTATAAAACTCAATCTTGAACAAGCAAAGGTTGCACTGAGTAAGGATGCCGAGGTGCTGTCCATGCTGGAAGACGAGCTACTCAAGGTTCTTCAAGGTACAAGCTCTTTGAAGCCGGAGCTTCTAAACAAAAAACATGATGAAGCTGAACGTGCGGTTAACCAAAGGAAAGTAATTGTCGAGGCTTTTGAATGTGAACTTGAGAATAGCAAGGAAACCATGAGCCAAGTTAAGCGTCAGTATAATGATGTTATGACTTGGGCTGAGATGTATAGCGAAAGCCCCATTGATGCAAAGAAAATGATAGTGGCTCAGCTCATTAGCGCAGTTAGAGTTTCAAAGGATTATAAAATTGAAATTGATTTCAAAATCAGCGAGCGTCAACTTGGGTTAGCTCAAGAAATGGACGTCACTAAAAAGTTAAAGCAAAAAAGGAGCAGGAACGAGCCATCGTTATAATTCCGTCATCATTTTGGGGAGTTAGCGCAAGCGGTAGAAAAAATGAAAACCGAATGAATGGCATGCCCCAAAAACATGATTTTCAGGAAAGTGAAAAGGCTTGAAAACTTAGTGTTTTCAAGCCTTTCAGTAATGGAGCATAGCGGGATCGAACCGCTGACCTCTTGAATGCCATTCAAGCGCGCTCCCAGCTGCGCCAATGCCCCAGATTAACACTTCTATTCAATTTTTGGTGTGCCATTCATGTGGTGGAACTAATTTTGAATGCCAGTCATCTGGCGGATAATTTTAGTGGGTGTGTGACCGACCAGCTCGTCCTCCCAGCTGCGCCACACCCCCTGGGTATTTACATATTTAATTGATGAATAGCTTTTTGATATACAAACCATCCAGCGAAACTTTTCAGGGGTGGTTTACCGACTAGTTCGCACTTCCCGTTGTGTCATGCCCCTAAATTCCTATTTCTGAAAATAACATCAAATTTTCAACCAACATAATTATAAGGCTTGACAAATTACTTGTCAAGCCTTATTTAATTTATTGCTTTCATTCAAGTTGTTTTGTGGCCTGAGCAACTATAATAAATCAATTATTTTAGTATTTGCACTGCAAAAGAGTCATCATCTATATAAGTATTAATAGTAACAGGAAAAGGATGGTTATTTTTAAACTTCAAATCTACTCCGCCATAACTTGTTGCGGCGTCTTTGCCCTTTTCAACATAGTTAACGGCCTTTGAATGAGGATGTCTTTCAACTATTTCCAAATCAGCTTGCATAGCTGCATTATATAGTGTTGAACTTACCTGACAGATTCCACCGCCAAAAGCTTCTACCTCTTTTCCCTCAACAAATATTATTGACTTTTTATACCCTTGCTGAGGGCCCGCATACCCCACAACTTCATTAAAAGAAAACGTTTTACCCGGTTGCAACACATAATTGTCTATTGCTACAGAGGCTAATTTCATATTATGTGTTCTGGCTCCTGCATTTTTGTTGAATTTTGTGCTAAATTCTGAAAGTGTTTCTTTTTTATGCCCTGCTTCCATTCTGTGATATCTATAATCTATAGGTGCTGCAGAAAGCGTACCTACAGAAAGAACAGCTATTATAAAGGCTATTATAGTGGCTGAGAGAGATTTAAATAATCTCATTTAAATTCCTCCTCGTATTTGTTTTTTCAAAATAATACATTGCTGAAAATTGAACTTATGCCCGGTTAGAAAATTTCCTTACTCCAGTCAAAAGTCATACTACGCAAAAGCAATAAAAAAATTTAAAAATAGTTTAATTGCCTTCGACATATTATCTGTATTTTACAAAACTATTAATCAACAAAAAATATCATTATATGTAAAATAAACTATGGGTTACATGAAAATTGAAAATATGGAACGATTTTTGTTGACAAACTTCGACGAAACAAATATAATAGTTTTGTAATAATTGCGTAATAAGTTTTCAATATATGGCTTTTGACTATAGTTGAGCAACGCTCTGACCAATCATAAGTCTCATTTACAGCAATATTTGCCTTTGCAATCTTGGAGGGATTTTTATGACATCTTTTGCTAAAAAATTATTTGGCTTTTTACTACTGATGAGTGCACTTATTATGGCTTCAAATATGACAGTTTTTGCTTCTACTCTTGGAGTTGTAAGTGTTGACGCTTTAAATGTCCGTTCAGAGTCTAACAGAGACTCAGCAGTATTAACAAGGTTTAATACGGGACAAGCTGTAGAAATATTAGGAACAGAAAATGATTTTTTTGTAATAGCGCTTAATGGAGGCTCTGCTTACATATCTATGGAGTTTGTTGATATATCAAGAGTTTCAGCTACAGTCAACGCAAACAATGTAAATGTGAGAGACAACCCTTTTATGGGCTCTACAATATTGGACAGGTTTAACAGCGGTCAAAATGTTGTAGCCTTGGCTTTAACTGACAACTGGGTTCAAATAGAGCATAACGGCACAGCAGCATATATAAACAGAGACTTTATTTCAGGTGATTTTATAGGCAGCCTTCGACCGGTATCTGCTTCAAGCCTTTCTTCAATTCAAGATGAGACCCCTATTGATTCCCTGATACAGCCTGGGGATGATGAGTTTATGCGTGCCGTTGTTTCCTCATCAACAGGGCTTAGGCTTAGAAGCGAGCCTAACACAGATGCTGCTATTATCTCACTTATACCAAGCGGAACTACAGTCAGTGTTTTATACAGGCTTTCAGACTGGGCAAAGGTTTCTTACGAAGGTTTTGAAGGCTATTTAAGCATAGAGTTTGTGGAGCTGCATTATGGGCCGCTACCTTCAGACCCTAATAGTTTAGCCTCTCAAATAATAGCTCATGGCAAGCAATTTTTGGGAACTCCTTACTTGTGGGCCGGTAATGATTTAAGAAATGGTGTTGATTGTTCAGGTTTTGTTCATCATGTTTTTAGAGAATTTGGAATTCGCCTGTACAGAAACTCAGCCGCAATGACGGCAAATGGAGTACCTGTAGAGAAAAACGCGCTTTTGCCCGGTGACTTGGTGTTTTTTGACACTGCCGGAAATGGTGGAATATCTCATATAGGTATATACATAGGCGGCGGAGATTTCATCCATTCATCAAGTTCCAGACGAACTTGGGGAGTTGTTATTTCAAGCCTTGACGAACCTTACTACATAAGAACTTATTCTACAGCACGCAGAGTTTTATAATCTTATCAAAAAATATACTTAAATTCTTTTGAAACAGTATCAAATTAATTGCTTGTAATTAATTTGATACTGTTCAAAAGTAGGCTGTGCGCGCAAGCTGTAAGCGGGAACCCATGAAAGCCTGCTTTCCGCTGGTCTGCCGCCCGGCTTTAAGGGTGGCGTAGACATGGGTAGCGGTGGCTTATCCTTGCAAAATAGTACCGGTCATGGTACTATTTTGCAAGGATTTAAGTATAAAACAAAGATGCAGGATGCAGATAAAAAGCGCATCCTGCTTTGTTCATGAAAGAAAACCTCCGGCTAAGCCGGAGGTTTTCTTTCATGCAGTATAAACCTATGCTGAAACAGTTTCAAAACACGTCTATCATTTTTATCTCAAGGGCAGAAGACCCCTGCTTCAAAAAATTTGCTTGCCCGGGGCCCCCGAAAAGTCAAAGACTTTTTGGGGTGGTGCTAATTTTAAGCGGCGGGCGAACTGACCAACCTCACTACGTTCGGTTAGGGTGGGGGTTTCATGCCCGCCACCAAATAGATTTACATTTTTGTAGAAAATGTAAATCCTTGACTAAAGTTTCATGCGTTCAAGATACCTTACCATCTGTTCAGGATTAGCTGCCCCTGTTACAGCTGTTTCAGAAGAAACCTCGCCGCTTTGTACAAGGTTCATAATAAACGAATCCATAGATATCATGCCTATATTTGATGATGTCTGAATAGCGTTGTCTATTTGATGTGTTTTAGATTCGCGAATCATAGTACGGATAGCACTGTTTACATGCATAATTTCAAACGCAGGGGTAAGACCGCCGGATTTTTTAGGCATTAATTGCTGTGAGACCACTGTTCTTAAAAGCATAGAAAGCTGCACACGCACTTGCTGCTGCTGCTGCGACGGAAAAACGTCAACAATACGGTCAATAGTATTAACGGCACCTACAGTATGTAGCGTTGAAATAATAAGATGGCCTGTTTCAGCGGCCGTCATGGCGGTTTTTATTGTCTCATGGTCACGCATTTCACCTAAGAGCACTATGTCAGGAGCTTGCCGTAAGCACGCCCTTAATGCCGTCAGGTATGACTCTGTATCGGTTGAAATCTCGCGCTGACTGACAAGGCTTTTGCTGTCTCTGTGTAAGTATTCAATTGGGTCTTCAAGAGTAATTATGTGAGAGTTTCTTGTTTTGTTTATGGCATCAATGATACAGGCAAGGGTTGTGGTTTTTCCGCTGCCGGCAGGCCCCGTAACCAACACAAGGCCGTTCTTTTCATGAGCTATCTTCATTACTTCCTCAGGTATTTTCAAATCCTTATAATTAGGGAGCTCAAATAAAACCACACGAATAACAGCCGCGAAAGTGCCACGCTGATTATAAGCAGATACCCTAAAGCGTGCTACGCCTGCAAGAGTTATGGGAAAATCATCATCGCCCTGCATCTCAAACCTTTCAATGGACCGCCCGGCTATTCGAAATAGTTCTCTTAGCATTTCCTCGGAATCGGCTACACTAACAGGGGCTTCGCCCTGTTTAATAATTAGACCGTCAATTTTAAATGAAACATGGCGGCCTGCTCCAACAAATATATCTGAGGCATTTTTTTCTACTGCCATTTTTAACCACTCATGTATTTTTAGTCCCATGCCTATGTACCCTCCAAATCTCAAGTTTTATAGTGGAACTCCACTATATCTATAAGTGAATCAACTTTATAGTTAAATGCTCTTAAAACAGTATGAAAACGCAGTATTTTTCACATAAGAGCCTGCTTAATATTTCGCTTTCGGCGGATTTTTTAGAGATTGCTCTGCTACGCAAAAAAACGCGAATTGCCAAAAAGATGTCGAAACCCAGATTAAACAAGCTCTTAGACCATAAAGCGATAACGATGCTTTCAGTGCATTCCTCATCTAAGACAAAAAAGCCGTACTCAAATCCTTATAAAATAGTGCTATAAGTGATACTATTTTGTAAGGATTTGAGTATAAAGTTTACATTTACAATTACCAATTGATTATAGGGCTATTATCAAAAGACCCTGTCCATACATTTAATCTGTCGTCGGCCTCCCATTCCCCTATATTATACATGCGCCAAGAAAGAATCTCATAATAATCAAAACCTATGGCTACAATCACATAAAGCTCTTTGGTATCAGAGACGGGGGCTGTGAAAGAAATAACTTCTGCCATCAAGTCCCAATCCCAATCCGCATAAATTTCCACGCCCCTAACAGCCTCAGGAACTATCTCCGCTGATAAAACCTCGGCCAATATAAGCTCGGCCAAAGTATCAGCCTCGTAAAAAGCTTCGACCAGGTGAACTTCTGCATCTATAAGACTTTCTTCAGTCAAAGCCGACAGCAATGATACAACAGTAAATATTGTCAAACACAAAACCGCAAAGATGAGCACAATAGAAGCGCTCCCAACGCCGCCCCTATTCATCAGCCATTCCTCCTTAGTGCGGTTCTTAAACTTATAAGCTCATCTACAGGCTCTTCACCGGAAGTTACTCGCCCTACACTTATATCAGCAAACATAACCAAGGGTTCACTGTCATTTTCAGCCAGATACAAAACAAAAGAAGCTTCTTCCGCGCTGCTTGGCTGCCAATTGCCGTCAAAATAAACAGTAACAAAACCATAATCACTGAGATAAAATCTACCACCGCCTAAAGCCTCTGCCGCTTTGCCGATATCACCTGAAAAGGCTTTATAACTTTCCGCAGCTGACTCAGCAACAAGGAGCGCATTTTTCGTATCCACCGCGTCCACTGTCATTAGGTAAGAAACAACAAGTATCTTGACACAGACAGCAGCGCAGACAGCAAACACGGCAATAACAACTACCTGCTCCATTAAAAAAAGTGTTGACCTTGAACGAGAGTTCAATATAAAACCTCCCCACCGGCCTCTACACTGCGAGGAAAAATAAGAAGACTTGCAAAATCAGTTGAAGCACGAATCAAGCTGTTATCTATAACCTCAAAGTCAAGAGAATCAGTTCTGATAATAGCCACCCCATCCTCAGGTCTGAAATTTTGTCCTTCTTCATGGAATAGCTCATGTACCCAACCATTGTAAAGATAAATGTATGTAACAAAAGTAGACTCACCAAATACCTCTTCAAGCGTTAAAGCAGCTAAACCGTTAAAATGGCCTACAGATATACTGCCGGCACTGTCCGTGCTTCTAACCTTTGTTCTGATATATGAAAGGGCAATTCTTTCGTTCTGCCCTTCCTGAGAAATATTAATCATATTTCCATATGTGCTTCCGCTAAGCATTAAAACTAAAAAAACCGATACTGCAAAAACACAAAATGTCATTAATACAAAAACACTGTCTACTTTATTCCCTGAGCTGCGCATTTTTATCAATCCAGTCATACAAGTATTATAGTAATTATCTGTTTAGTTCAAAAACCCTTATATCAGGCAAAATATTTACGGCAAATACATCGTAATGAACGATAAATCTAGTTGTATCAATGAATATCCCGTACTGCTCGGATATATATTCCAAACTTTCGGGAAAGCGCCCTTCAATTGCATAAGAATGAATTGCTGCACGAAAAATTGCCTCCTCAAGAAGACGAAGGCCCTCAGCCCTGTTTGCCTCTCCTGCCTGCCTAAGCCCTGCCACTGCCATAAGCGCAATAACCAGTGTTAGAATAATAGGGGCTATAGCCGAAACAAGAGCAGCTATGAAACCCTTTTTAAAAACCCGTCTCTCCATAAAACTCACCCTATCGAGGTCATGATTCCTATAAGCGGTAACATGACGCTAAGCAATATTACACCCACTATAACTGATGTTATTATTACAAGTGTAGGCTCAATTCTACTAACAACAGAGGCTATTTCATCTTGAACAGAGCGGTCACTTCTACGGGCAATTTCTGCTATAGCAGAATCAGCCAAGCCGCTGACATCACCCAGAGACAACATTCTTGCATCTCTTGCAGATAGTATTTCCGCATTTTTAAGAGCGTCTGAAAGCTTGCTGCCCTCTCTAAGCTCAGCTATACATTTTTCATATTTCGCATTAAGGGCCTTTGAGTCACTGTTTAGCGACGCAGCAAGGCCAATAGAGCTTTCAATATCAAGCCCCGATGACATTGCAATAGACATTGACGATACAAACTGAGAAGAAGCTAACCTGCCAAATAACCCTTTGCTGCCCCAATTATTTTTAAATGATTTAACAATGCTTTCTCTTATGCCCGGCACCGCCCACGACAGAAAAACAACAGCAAATAAGACGGTAGAAACCAAAGCGATAACAACAGAAGCCCCTCTAAACCATGCGCCAAATTGCAATAGTTGCTCTGCAAGAGGTGACATTTGAGCACCCATGCGACCGAATACATCATTAAATATGGGTAATACCTGCACAATTAGTATCAAAACAACCACTATCATCATAGCAAGCAACGCAGCCGGATAAATAGTGGCATTTTTAATGGATACCGAAAGCCTCTCCAGCCTTTCATAGTGATCTGCAAGAGCTTTTAATGTTTCAGTTAAACGGCCTGACCTCTCTCCCATCTCAACCATATTTACCATGTATGAGGGAAAATATTCCCCTCTTCTCAAAGAATCAGAAAGAGTTTCACCTTTTTCCAAGTTGTCGTAAATGTTTTGTAAAACCAATTTTCCGTCATTATCCGGTTCGTCATCCATCATCATAGCAACGCCGTTATTAACTGTAATTCCGGCCTGAAGCAACATGGACATCTCCAAACACAGCATAGACATATACATATTTGTCAAGCGTTTACGACCCATTTTAAACCTCCGTATCATTTATTCTCGCGAAGCAGTGAACAGATTTAACGCCCGGGCTGCTTGGGAAAGCAGTAAAACATGAAGCACTTACGACCCGTCTCACACTTGCCGCAGTCAGTAAACCGATAACCCGTCCCTTAGGACATGGTGGTTTACTGGGCTTCTTGCATAACTGTTTCACACATTTTTTTCGCTTTAAATACTCAAAAAGACTTTTCGGCAAAGCTGAAAAATCCATTATTGCGAAAAAACAAAAAAAGTGCTGTTATCTAAAATTCGCTTATGCGAATCACACTTAAAAATTGCCTCAATAAGAGGTTACACAAGAAGCCTACAGAGCAGACATTAAAGCCTTAGAAAAAACCGAACCGACAAAAACACGTTCACAGCTACGCGTTTCCATGGGCCCGGTGAAGTTGCCTTTAAGAGCCTGTTTAATATCTCCATTGCGCCATCTTTTTGGCTTATTTTCCACCAACCTTCGGCAGCTTTTTCTAGCAAAAGCTTTAGCTTTGCGTCGAAAAAGCTTTCTTGCCTGATGAAAAAATGCTCAAAAATCCGACGCAAGCGAGATATTAAACAGGCTCTAAGGAATACTTCAAAAAACTCTAGTGAAAATGTGTAGGCCTATAGTTAGTGCCATCACCTACAAACCTTGCAAAGCTGGCGCTACCGTTAGAAGTTGAAGAAAAAGTAGGATCCATAAGCCTCCAAGTGCTACCGTCAAAATGGATAATATTATTTATCCAGCCTGTTTCAGCCGAGTGAACACTTATCCAAGCATGAAACACATCACCGGCATATCCTATAACAAGCTTCGTAGGTATACCCTGACTTCTAAGCATGGCCGCCATTAAGGCCGCGTAATCGAAACATATACCCCTGCCACTGGCAAGTACAGCATCTATATTAGGCACATAACCTGAGCTTACATTAGCCGCCAGCTCAAAATCGTACTCAATATTTGTTATAACAAAATTATATACCCTGGAAACTGAATCAATTACTGATGCAGAACCCCTCACAAGCTCGTTGGCTCTCGCAACCGCTCTTGAATTGCTGTTAAAATTAACAAATTGATTAGGGCGAAGGAAAGGCGCAAACTCATCAGACAAAGTTACATTAATGGTTACAGTGTTTGCCGTGGCAAACCTATTACCCGCAACTTGTTCAAAAACGCCTATAGTATAAGTTCCGTTACCGTCAGAAAGCGGAAAAACCTCCCAACTGCCATTAGTGTTCAAGTGATACTGATACCTGGTGTCACTAGGCCCTGTAATAATTACACGAACAGCAGAAGCAGCTCTTTCCATAAACCGTACCATAACATATCCGTCACGAGAATTAGAATAGTCAATCTCTGCCTTGGCATTTCTGCTGACATTAACACCGGAGGCCGTTGGCACCGGTATCACAAAAGAAGCATAAAGAGTATCCGGCATAGAGCCAATTAGCATTACAAATATTAACACTGTTATTATTATATGTTTATGTTTCACGTCCATCATCTCCTTTTCAGCAACAGACAGTGTTTTTAATTTTTCGCAAACAAACGAAAAATTCCACGCAAATCTATTACTGAAAGCCTGCCCGGACACCCTTCTAATTTCACACAACTAAACTTGTGCGGCAACTGGCTGCCTTCTAATGGTAAGGCCCTATAGCTTTGCGTCACTGCCTTTCGACAATTTTGCCATATATTAAATTATTTCATTTATAACATTATCAGCTTACGGCTAAAATGTCAACTATATTTTAATTTTATTTACTGAATTCTTACAATATTTGCGTTTGACATAGGCGTTTCACTTCGCCGAAAGCGCCTTGAAGCACGGCGATTTTGGTCTTGCAAAACGTTAAATCAAACATGGAAATGTTATAGGGCGTATTTCGGGCAAGAAGTACAAAAGAACCTCAATTGTCGCCGCCAAGGTAGGCAAAGACATAATTGCACCACTTCAATACGAGGGTTCGATGGATTCCCGTTTATTTGAGCATTG
>Ga0131853_10007911_pt1 | contig 19305 bp, 17 predicted proteins | sample TergutLab28metaG_FD_92764 | JGI IMG/M metagenome (GOLD analysis project Ga0131853, IMG submission 92764) | Labiotermes labralis P1 segment gut microbial communities from Petit-Saut dam, French Guiana - Lab288 P1 (version 2) (version 2) | ecosystem: Host-associated > Arthropoda: Insects >...
CAGGTACGATAAGCCCGTTAAGGAACCCGACCAAGATCAGCAGGAGCGCCGGATTTCCCACAACGCTCATTATAACTGTCGAGACAGCAATAAATCCGATGATAAATTGATTTTCATATTTCATTACCGGTTTGAAGAGGGTCTTAAGGAAGGTAACACTGGTATACGCTGCGCCTATAACACTGGTAAGACCGGCGATTAAAAGCAAAACACCAAAGAAACGATACCCGATTATACCGGCGCCTCTATAAAAAGCCACAGCCGCAGGATTTGCTATCCGTCCCGGTTCGGGAGCCAAGGTAAAGCCTCTGGCAATAACGCCTAAAATCGCTAAATACAAGATTACCCGCATAACAGAAGCAATACTGACACCTTGGATAGAACTTTTGGTAATTTGCTTTAGATTCTTTATACCGGAAATTTTTGCATCCAGCAGTCTGTGTGCTCCGGAAAAAGTTATGTATCCGCCTACGGTGCCACCGAGATAAGTCATGATAGGGAAGAAGAAAATTGTCATGGTTGCCCCCGGGGGAGGTTGAGGAGCAATGGTCCGTATAGCGGCTTCGGCTAACGGAGGCTGGGTTCTAAACATAACGACAAGTACAATGGCAATCATGATGATACCTAAAATTTTCATTACCCAGTCCACGATGCTTTTAGAGTTTTTGGATAAAAAGATCATAATACCAAGGGCTCCACAGATCCAATAACCGAACTCAACCGGGACATCGGCCATGGCGTTAAGACCCATGGCCGCACCGCCTACATTTCCGATATTAAAAGCCAGTCCTCCCAAGCCAATAAGAAAGGCTAAGAAGTAACCAAGGCCGGGCAGCATCTTGTTGGCAATATCCTGCCCGCGCATACCCGAAACACAGATAACACGCCATACATTAAGCTGTACACCCAGTCCCAGTACTACCGAAACTAAAATGATAAAGCCGTGGTTAGCCCCATGGGCATAAGTGAAATTTGCCGTCTGGGTCAAAAACCCCGGTCCAATGGCAGATATCGCCATAAGAAACGCTGCGCCCAGCAGTATCCGGGCCTTTGACTTGTTAGCGGAAGCATTGTTGTCGCTCATAGTAAATACTCCTCCTTTATTTTTAGATGCATGCAACATGCCATCTTATGCAGTTTAATGCAATCTTATTATAATTCAGTACTCATGTAATTGCTTGAGAACCTTAAAGAGACTTTAAATTGACAACTTCAATCCCCTGATCAGCAAAAGCGCTGCGAATTGCTTTTACAAATTCCACTGCCTTTGGAGTATCTCCATGAACACAAATGGAATCCGGCTTTAAGCTCACATCTTCCCCGGTGATTGCCTCCACTTTATTTTCTTTAACCATACGGATAACTCTGGAGATACACAACTCTGTGTCATGAATGACCGCGCCGGGCTGGTTTCTCGCCACCAGTGTCCCATCGGGATTGTAGGCCCTGTCAGCAAATACTTCGCAGGCTACCGTAAGGCCGCACTCTTTAGCGGCAGTGATCATACAGGAATTGGCGAGTCCGAGAAAAATCAGTTTAGGCTCAACTTCATATACCGCCTCGGCGAGGGCTTTTGCCAATTCCATATCCACAGCAGCCATATTATAAAGGGCGCCATGAGGTTTGACATGTTGAATAGTAACTCCATTTGATACCGCAAAAGCCCAAAGGGCCCCCAGCTGGTATTTAAGATAAGCCTTCGCCTCCTTGGGAGAGACGGTCATATTTCGGCGGCCAAACCCCATTAGATCATAAAATCCCGGATGAGCCCCAACAGCCACCCCTTTTTCTTGACAAAGCTTCACGGTGTCATCCATTACAACAGGATCGCCGCCATGCCAGCCGCATCCGATATTGGCCGAACTGACAAAACCGATAATCTCTTTGTCCATTCCAATGATGTAAGGGCCAAAGGCTTCGCCCAAGTCACTGTTTAAATCTACCCTGTACATGATATACCTCCTTTCTGATTGCAAAATACAAATTTACTTATAATAGCTCATGGATGTATAATGATGCAAGTGTTATAGTGAAAGGATTTTAAATCGGTCTCATCTATCGCCGAAAACACATTGATACATTCGTGATTTTTAGCTCTACTGAGGACCGTTTAAAAGTCCTTTCATATATATTAGCGAGGAGGATAATCATGTTAGAATTACCGGAAAGTAAAAATTTAGCCGAACAGATTAAAACACATTTGCGCGGCAAAACCGTTGTGAATGTGAGCGCCAACAAATCACCCCACAAATTTGCGTGGTTTAACAGTGATGAAACCGCATATCATGAAAAACTAACCCAAAAATCCATTATCGATACCAACGCATACGGCGGGATGGTGGAGGTTATGATTGACGATATGCGCCTTGTGTTTTTTGACGGAACCAATCTTCGATTTTATGCGCAAGGCGAAAAGCTACCGGCTAAACATCAGCTGCATATCGAATTTGACGATTTCTCGTCATTTATTTGCTCCGTACAAATGTATGGAGGCATCTTGTTATTTGACGAAACTGCCGAGGACAATGACCATTATCTTACTTCTAAAACCAAGGTTAGTCCGCTTTCGGACGAAAATACTGAGGATTATTTTTTAAGTTTGATGGACAATGTTAAGCAGACTTACAGTATCAAGGCATTTTTGGCTACCGAGCAACGATATCCCGGACTCGGAAACGGTGTACTACAAGATATACTTTTTAACGCGAAAGTCCATCCGCGGCGAAAGTTGGAATCACTTTCGCAACAAGAAAAAGAAGCTGTTTACAGTAGCATCAAGCGGACGCTTTCTGAAATGACGGCTAAAGGTGGACGGGATACGGAAAAGGATATTTTTGGCTGCCCGGGCGGGTATAAAACAAAACTTTCGGCAAAAACAAAATCGCAACCCTGCCCCGATTGCGGAGATAGTATAGTTAGGGAAGCGTTTATGGGTGGTAATGTTTATTTTTGTCCGACGTGTCAGAAATATGAAAAATACAAAAAGCAACACTTCGAAAGGTTTTGATGCACATGGAATTATGGTTTTTATATGCAGTTGGATCTGCTATATTTGCAGGCTTAACAACAGTGTTGGCAAAAATCGGCCTAAAGGGCGTAAATTCTCATTTAGCCACGGCAATACGCACCATGGTCGTTGTTGTTTTTGCATGGATACTTGTTTTTATAGTCGGCTCACAAGACGGTATTTGGCATATTGATGGCATGACATGGATATTTCTCATATTATCCGGTCTTGCAACGGGTGGTGCTTGGTTATGCCGGTTTCGCGCGCTCAAACTGGGAAATGTTAACAAAGTAACACCAATATCTAAAACCAGTACCATATTAACGATGATACTAGCCTTTATCTTTTTAAGGGAGCCTTTAGGGTTGGTTACGGTCATAGGTATGATTTTAATGGGTACAGGCACATGGATGATGCTAGAGCTAAAAAAGGGTAGTAAGATTGAGAAAGCGACTGGCAAAGGCTGGTTGTTTTACGCTGTTTTGGCAGCCATTTTTGCCAGTTTAGTCGCCATTTTTGGCAGTGCAGGTGTTGCAGAAATGGATGCTAATCTATGGACGGCCATACGAACTGTGATAGTGGCACTTTTAAGCTGGCTTATGGTTTATTCTACAGGTGGGCAGAAGGAAATCAAAAAAATAAGCATTAAAAATTGGGTATTTTTGATATTATCGGGGTTAGCTACAGGAGCAAGCTGGTTATTTTTCTATCATGCGCTGCAGATTGGCAATGCCAGCCTCGTTGTACCCATTGACCAATTGAGCATTGTACTTACTATGGGATTTGCCCGGTTTTTCTTGGGCGAACGATTTTCGAAGCAGAGCCTCGTTGGGCTTGCTATTTTGACTGCGGGGATTTTATTGCCGAGTCTTATGGTATAAGATAAAAGGACAATCTATAAAAATTATTAAGGCGGGGAGAAAATAATGGCTGAAGACAATGAAAAACGCTACGCATTGAGTAGCGAATCTAAAAAGGAACAGACCCTGCCTGCTCAATCTGAGGCAAGTGTCTATGAGAGTATTTGTTTGCACCTTGTCGATGCACGAGCAAAATCATTTAATGCTATAAATACAGCAATGGTACAGGCTTATTGGAAAATTGGCAGAGAAATTGCTGAAGCGGTCGGCGACCGCACAGAATATGGGAAAAAACTTTTACAATTTTTGTCCGAACGGTTAACTGTTGATTTTGGAAAAGGATTTACAATCGCTAATTTCGTAATATGCGTCAATTTTATCAGACATTTCCAATTCGCTACGCACTGCGTAGCGAATTGACATGGAAGCATTACAGGATGCTGATGCGCATTGACGAGCAAAGCCGTCGCGATTTTTATTTACATGGCTAAGACATGGTGACATTGGAACGACGATGAACATTTATGTGCATTTAGACACGAATGCCAAGAGGGTTATCGCGGACGATTTGAACCGTCGTTTTCAGAAATTTGGGACATGATTTTTTCAAAATGGTAGAAGTTTTGGTAGAAGTCAACCAGTTATTGGGAAAATAAGAAAAAATACGAACTTCCCAGTTTTTGGGAAAGCCCGTATTTTCAACGTTTCTTGCTACTGCCCGAGGCCGGACTCGAACCGGCACGGGTCGAAACCCACGGGATTTTAAGTCGAAAAAACTATGCTACATTTAACCTTATATGGAATTATATAGAGTTAGTTAAAACTTGATTTAAAGGCATTTGTAAGCATTATTTAAACTTAATCAGCACTGAACGAGCACTCTATCAAAGGGAATTCCAAAAGGAATTTGGTAGAAAAATGGTAGAAGTCAATCAGCAAAAATTAGAGAATCCGAGAGCAAACTAACTCACGGATTTTTCATTTTTTAGATGTATAATTATAACAGTTTGTTTATAAATAACGACTACCAGCTTTTTATTTCCCAAGCTCAAATTAGAAATATTTCCCAGCATCCAAAACAGCATGGGAAATATTTTTTTGCAGTAAAACAGCCTATGACAAACCCGTTCTAATCACATAAGACACAGGCATATACATGTTAAAAGTTAACTGATGCGCCGAAATACGTGTATTTATGCGCGCTCTTCACTGCGCAAGAGATGGGTCTCGGCTAATTAAAGCAAGTTTAAATACCCGAGACCCATCTCTTACTACGTGAGCACTATGTTAGAGCGAGGCTCGGCGCAGAAACATAAAAGATAGTAGTTCGGGGAGGCTTGGGAAATGATGGTAGTAGAAAGAGATATAGAAATTCTAAAGCTGGTGTACAGGTTTAAATTTTGTTTAGGTAGGCATGTAAAAGTTCTAGCAAGTTTTGCGGGAACCAGAGCTTGCGACAGGCGGCTGCGCTTGCTAACTGATGCTGGATATCTAACAAGAAAAAAATACCTATACGGAATGCCCTATTTATATACAGTGACCCACAAAGGAAGAATATTAATCGGAGCAAATAAGCGTGAGAATAAAATAAGGTTGGAACAAATAAACCATGATGTAACAGTACTTGATGCCCTGATATATTTTAAGGATAAATATAGCTTTAATTTGGAAAATATGGAGAGTGAGCGAGAACTACATATCAAGGATGGCTTTGGATTGAGGAAACACCATCCTGATTTTGTGTTTCTTAACGATAACAAAAAATACGCTGTTGAGGTTGAGCTGACATTAAAGGCTAAGGCTAACTTAGAAAAAAATGTCCAAGGCAATTATCTAAATTATGATAAACAGATATGGATTACAGGTGATAAAAAAATCAGGGAACTTCTGAGGAAATTTTCTAATGAGTATGGCAATCTTGAAATTATTGATTTAGGGGATATTCAAGAAATGGGGGAAAAATGTCGGGAATAGATATAGCAGGAATAATCACGCTTATCATATTAGCTGGAATATTTTTCGGACTTTATAAGATAATCAAAGGATTCATAAACGAAAATGACTTCTTCAACTATGAGCGTGACCACAAACAAGCTAGAACTAAATATTCTTATAAAGATAAAAATAGAAATTTAAACATTGAAGAAGGTACATATATCGGTATCTCAACAAATAAGCAAAACGTGTTTATCCCCAGCAGTGCTAAACATGTTTTTATTTGTGGTACAACAGGAAGCGGTAAAACGGTTGCTTTAGCTAATTTTATTAAAGCAGGAACCGAGTATGATTATCCGATGCTAATCGTGGACGGTAAAGGCGACACGGATACAGATTCACTTTTAAACATCGTTAAAGAAATGCGCCCAGACAAGAAAACATATATCATTAATTTTAATGAACCTGAAAAAAGCGATAAGTATAATCCTTTTAAAAATACAAATACCGATGTCATTAAAGATATGCTAATCAATATGACTCATTGGAGCGAAGAGCATTATAAATATAATACTGAAAGATATATCCAAAGATTATTAAAATTATTGGAAATGGCAGAAATAGAGCTATCCTTGGAAAGTTTAATTACTTATTTACCGGTAGATAATTTTAATAAGCTAAGCAGGGATATGAGCCTTAAGGAGCTAATCAGTAAGGAAGAGCGCATTGAAGACAGTGAACTGTCTAAAACCAGCGGAAAAATAGCTGAGGGTGCATCAGCAAGGTTTGCCACGATTAAAGAAAGTCGTTTAGGACAAATTTTCGAGGCTTCAGGCATAGATATCTACACTGCCTTAGAAGAAAATGCCGTAATCCTATTTATCTTAAATCCACTTCTATATCCTGAAATGTCACCCTTGATAGGGAATCTAATTGTCATAGACAGTAAAAAAGCCGTTAGTAAGTTATTTGAAAATAAGAAAAAACGGATATTTTATATCCTAGACGAAATTAATACTTATGCATCAGAGGCATTTCTTGATCTTGTCAATAAATCGCGCTCTGCCAATATAACATGTATTTTAGCAACCCAAAGCTTATCTGACCTTGATAGTGTCTCCGACCATTTTAAAGAGCAGATAATTGAGAACTGCAATAACTATATTGTGCTAAGACAAAACAGCTCAGTTAATGCAGAACATTGGGCAAGCGTCTTTGGCACTAGAGAGACTATGCAGGCAACATACCAAATTAAAGAGGGAGAAAGTACACTTCTTGGCTCACTGAGAAAAACCAGAGAATTTATCTATCACCCTGACGATATTAAACTGCTTAAAACTGGCTCAGCAATCTTCCTATCAAGGGATGGGATGGAACATACCAAGCTTAACATTACAAAGCCTTTTTAGTGGCGTGGGGCAAGTGCCTATATTAAGATAAGCCGATATAGTAAGGAAAAACTGCGCCCTCCTGCGCTACCGCTTAGGGCAACCCCCTACCTCAATTATTACAGCGTTTCACTCGTAATAAATGTCGTTAAGGCGGTTAGAAAGGGAAGTTTGGTAATGTTATCCAATGCCTGCCTAGACATAAAAGATATATTTTTGTCTTGATTTTAAATTGTAATATGCTAAAATAACAGGCAAAGGAGCTATTTATGACAAATAAGGAAAAACTTGCTGAACTTTTGAAGTTACCAGCGACTAGGACGATGGAAGGAAAGTATGGCATTGTAAAAATAACTTCGGATATAGAAATAACGAGTGGTATCAGTCCTGGATTAAAACAAATAATCCAGCGTTATACAAGTGATTATGACTTGATTACTGAAATAACTTATACATTAACACTTGATAATTCATGGGAAACCTTTTTTGTAAAAGAGAAAGTAACAATTGATGGAGGACGTGAGCTATGGCTGACATTAAGTTTTAGAAATTGGAATTATTTTAATTTTGAACATTACTTTAGGGGATGTTTTGACATTTACACTATTTATAGTGGCAAGATTACAGCTGATACATATGCTAAATCAAGAAAAAGGGTCATGGAAACGTGTAACCCACACTTGCCTTATAAAATAAACCATATAATTGATTTACTACGAGGCAGTAACAATTCAGAATTAAATGAATGGATAATGACATTAGATAAAACTATACTAAAGAAACAAAACCATATTATAAAGAATGTCTCAAAGATAAAAACATTAACAAACAAATTATTCTCAAAATAGCAATTAAATGGTTGCTATTTTTTCAATTTCTATTGAAAAAATACTTGAAACAAGCCCAAATATAGAATATAATTACTTGGTTTATTTTGCTAAAAAATATTGGGAGGGTGCGCCATGAGTCCTTATGAGTGGGTTTCTATAGGCATAGCTATTTTGGCATTATTTATAGCTTTTGGAGCTAATCGTAAAGCTGGTAGTGCAAATAACTTATCTGAGAAAGCAAACTATGAAGCCAAAAGACCAAGATTAAATTTAACGAATTTAAGCATAGACCCAAAGAATGTTGAGGTCTATGCAGGTGAGCATGTTGAATGGGAGAACACAGAACCTCTTGTTTGCCCTAATGGAAGCTATGATTTTGCGAAGATAATATCGGATGAGGATAATGTAAAGAAATGTACTAGATGGGATTATAACGGTAAAAAGTATTTACTTGTAAATTTGTGTCCTGCAAATGTGAATGAACGCATAGGGGATGTAGTATTAATGCTTGGTGCGCTTAATATAACAATAGATTTAGGAAGCGATAGGATAAGCTGTTTTAGGCTTGGAGAATGCTTTTCTTTAGTCGATGGGGTATCTTTGGGTGACGAAATAAAGACTAACGTAGAGTATATTACCCCTAAATCTCCATTAGAGATGCAAGTAGCGTATGCCTGCATAAATTATAAAACCAAATCGCTAAAGTTAGATAATATTCTTAATTTGAAGAATTCATACGATGCCTCAATAAAAGATGTGGAAGACACTCAAGAAATAGAAAACTTACATAAAGCATCTATAGTAGATTTCTTAAATCCACTCAATGATATTGTGAAATGTGAAATTGCAGATAAATATATAAGTTTTAGTGAAACAGGATATGTATTGAAATGTACTACTAATATCGATTATGATTATACTTTATATATGGAGAAAAAGAAGAATGGACTTGAAAATCTTTTAATTCACGATACTATAGATGTTTTTGTAGAAAAAGTGAATGGTCGAGATATTGTCCAACAATCTACATTGGAATAAGTATTTTTACTAAAAATGCCCTTTGCACAAAAAACACAGAGGGCATTTTATTATTTCTTCACAATAAATTAAAGATTCTCCATCTCACTTGCCAGCTTGTAAAAAGCTGATTTTTTAAGATTCAATTCCTGCATGGCATCACTCAAACTAATCAGTCCGTTTTTCCAAGATTTTACTATGCTGACTTCCTTATCAGACCTGACCACTTTCGGACGACCTAAAGATTTACCTTTCTCTTTAGCAATACTAATTCCTGCCTTTTGCCTTTCTTTAATATTACAGAGTTCCTGCTCAGATTGAAAAGCAAGGGTGAGCAGGGTTATATCCTTTAAATATTTATCAATCAAAGTAGTAGGCTGGGAATCAGTATCAAGAATCGGATTTTCGATTACTTTCATAATAATATTTAACTTCTTGGTTAAGTACTGCCACTCTGCAATAATGCCATCATAATCACGACCAAGCCGATCGATACTGCTTATGTAGAGCATATCACCAGCTTTAAGAATATCCAGCAAATTTAAGTACTTACTACGTTTAAAACCTTTCCCACTAACCTTTTCAATAATGATATTACTTTTTTCTATTCCTAATTTCGTTAAAGCTTTAACTTGCCTTAATTCCTTCTGATGCTTACTTGATACCCGTACGTAAGCATATTTTTGGTGCGCCATAAAATCCTCCAATCTTCCGCAAAAGGTGTACCTTTCACGGAAGACTGTTTGATAATATCAGATGCTTTTTTTGCTGTCAATGTCCTCCAAATTTATAAGCTTTTTGACCTCCAATGGGACAAGCCTACCCAAAAACAAGCTTTTTCCTCCAACCGGCGATATAAAATACTCCTTAAAACTAATTAAATACATTTCCATAAAAGGTACACCTTTTCTGGAATTTACTTTTTTACCAATGATGCAACGAGCCCTATAGGAAGGGTTTTTGTTTGCGCGAAACCTCAGGAGGGAGGTCAGGGGGAAAAATCACTGAAATGTTTCTACAAAAATTTATTAACTATTAGCTATCGACGTGTCTAAGATTTGCAACAACTACAGGAGGATTATTAAACATGAAGAAAGCAAAACGATTTTTGACTATGTTTTTAGTATGCATTATGGCATTTGGTATCGTGCCAATTTCGGCAACAAATGCCTATGCTCTACCAGTTAGACCGCAGTTGCCAACAGCGCACGCGCCACGTTCTGGTGATTTAACTTTTTCCAACGATAGGTTTTATCTCAATCGGACACCCCAAGAAATTTATCTATCAGCCAGAACAACTCAAAGATTAATTAGCGCAAATAGGGCTGGGGGAATTATATCCGATATAAGTACTGTTCGAGAGATATTGAGAGGTACTTTTACTTTTAACCCAGCAAAAACAGCTCTCTCAATATTTATAAAAGAGAATATAGCATTGATAGAGAGAGCAAATGTAGGAACTGGTGTAGTACTAATACAGAGGGGGCATAGTTTCGAGGTACGCCCTCAACTAAGGATGCCACCAGTTAGATATCACCGTATTACTAATACAAATGGAGCACCTATCTGGGGTGGTCCACATTCTACGCATTATGGTTCGTATTTTGAACGCTGGGCATATGGAACAGCTGTAGCAATTGTAGGCATCGGGTGGAACCGTGCAAATACCCCTAGGGAATGGGGATTATTAGAAAATGGATATTGGATTTATATAGGAAATGTTGAGGCAGTATTAGAGCGTCAGCGTATCACTGCCTCGGCAGCACCTAACCAAGGTGGTAACCTTAGAGGCTATGGCAGTTTTCCGTTTAACCATTCTGTGAATGTTGTAGCAACACCTAATAATGGCTGGCATTTTGATGGATGGTTTGAAAATGGAGTTAGGATTAACTCAAACACAGGCTATCGATTCCAAGCCACTCGTCATAGACATCTTGAAGCACGTTTTAGCCGAAATGGTTCAGGGCAAGCTTCTACACCACAAACACCGACTCAACCTTCCACACCACAACAACCAAGCATTCCATCAACGCCATCACAGCCACAACTCACTGTTATAGATACTCTTGATGGTAATTGGCATGTTACCATACCATCTAACCACAGAGTAAATTTATTTAGCAGTGCGACTTCAACTGCGGTTACGACTTTTTATCGGGCAGGAAGTGTATCAGGTCTTAATGCAAACAGGCAGATAACCTTTTCTAACACTGCGACAAGATATAGGATTCTCACTCCTGACAGGGGTCAATTATATTTTGACTTAGTAGATGGAATGCGCGTAGAAAATAGAGGCATCCCACCAGCACCAGTACAGCCACAGCTAACAGTTATAGATACTCTTGATGGTAATTGGCATGTTACTATACCGACCCATCACAGAGTAAATTTATTTAGCAGTGCGACATCAACAGCGGTTGCGACTTTTTATCGGGCAGGAAGTGTAGCAAGCGTAAATGCAAACAGGCAGATAACTTTTTCTAACGGTGCTACAAGGTATCGGATTCTTACTCCTGACAGAGGTCAATTATATTTTGATTTAATTGATGGGATGCGTGTGGAAAATAGAGGTATCCCACCAAGCCCTGCACCACCGAATAATCAACAAGCACCATCACAGCCAGCACATGTAAATAGAACAGCGACTATAAGATACAATGCCAACGGCGGAACGGGCGCACCGCCAAGCCGTGGCATTATAATAGGCTCGGATGGTTTAGTTTTCTTTAGCCACCCTAGCGCAGTACCAACTAGGCAGGGTCATACCTTCCTTGGCTGGCGGTTAGAAAATGACAGAGCCTTTGGTATAGATAGCCCAAGGCAAAGTATTACTATGGAGCTTAACCCGAATAGAAATGTCACGCTAACTTATTTCGCCCAATGGGAACGAACACAAACAGCGACTCCACAAGGAAGAATAGTAACTATACGATATAACGCTAATGGCGGAAGCGGAGCACCAGCAAGCCATACAGCTTCAATTGCTCCAGATGGCTTGGCAGTTTTTAGCCTTGCAACAACAAGACCAACGAGGACTGGATATACATTTCTTGGCTGGCGTTTAGAGAATGATACAGCTTTCGGTATTGATAATCCGAATCAGCAAATTGCTATCGGACTTGACCCGAACAATAATGCAACTTTGACCTATTTTGCTCAGTGGAGGAGGAATTAAAAAATGTAAATAGCTTATTAAATACGGAAGGACAATTTTTATGAACAAATATAAACAATATTTCTTTTTGCTACTGCTTGTTATTTTCGTAGGTGCTATATCGGGCTGTGGTGAAAATGATAATTTAGATGTGGACGGTGTATGGGTCGGACAGTGGCGCGCATCGGGAAATCGCGGGCAAGAAGACGAGCTAACACTAGCCTATCCTGATTTTATATGGATTACACCAATCAGTCATAATATCGGTACTTTCTCTGTATCGGACGGTCAAATAACATTTTCATTTACTGATGGCTTTGGTGGTTCACTCATAAGAACAAATACTTTTAATTTTTCACAGTCTGAGGATTCAATCACAATAGATAATGCAATGCGCTTTATCAGGGCAAGCGATTAATTTTTTGAAAACATGAAAAACATATCACACTCAAAAGGCAGTCCATCAAAAAATGGGTTGCCTTTTTCTATCCTCCAAATAATTTTGTTCTTGCAGGTAAGTGATAAATACAAATTGCACTGCATATGTGTATTTGATACTAAATTTTAATAAATGCAGGGGGATAAAAAATGAGCAACCAGAGCAGTCTCAGAAATTTACCATATGTCATATGGTTTTTATTTTATGTCATACTTTTCGGCAGTCTAACCATGTTTCTTATCTTACCGTTTTACCTTGTTTCTTTTGTAATCGTATCTTGCCCGTTTGCAGAAAGCTTTTGGCGCATGATATCAGGTGTGCGCCCGCTGAGGATAAAAAAAGAAAAAAAGCGCTTGAATCCGCTTTTTGAAGAAGTGTATGGGCAAGCTCTAAAATTTGATAACGATTTATCAGATAACATAGAAATATTTATCCAAGAAAACATGTCCATCAATGCGCTTGCCTATGGTGGCGGTACGCTTGTTCTTACCAAAGGCAGTATTGATTTATTAAGCGACGATTGCCTTAAAGGTTTGATTGCCCATGAATTAGGACATTTTTCTAATCGGGATACAACTACTGCTCTATTCATGAGTATCGGAAATCTACCTATGACCCTGTTAATGAAGTTCCTAACTGAAACAAAAACCAAAATCGACGAAGCTACCAAAAGAGCGGCTATCATGGGTTTATTTAAAATTGCTTTTGACGGCATCTATTACATATTCAGAGGGATTGAACTTATCGGAGAACTTATAATCATGCCAAGAAGGCGCCAAAGCGAGTATGATGCTGATATATACGCTGTAGAATGTGGCTATGGCTCAGAACTTGCCGAAGCTTTGACACAGATATATGAAATATCTACTGAAAAGCCTCAGAGTGTTAAGGAACTAATAAAGAGTACCCATCCGTCAATTACCAAGAGAGTTGAGAACATAGAAGGCTATCTGGATTAAGAAAGATGTAATCAAGGACTTAGCGAAGAAGTGCGCTTCACTAAGCCCATACTCTATTTTGTTTTCGGAACAGGTTCGCAATGTCAAGGTCGGAGCGTATTTTTACAGAGCAAAGTGCGCTCTGTAAAAATCTTCCTCCTCTCCTTGACTTTGCTATTGATAGTTAGAGAATAAAAAAATATATTTACTTTTAAGGAGGAATTTCACAAATTAAACTTAAACAATAATAAAAACTTGAATTAAATTTTAAATATGTAGTAATATGTAAGTATCATTACATATTGCTACCCAATTAAGGGGGAAAAAGAATAAATTATGGAGAGTTGTTTGCAATTGTTAGTAAGCAATGGGCAAATGTTAATGATATTAAGCAGTTATGTGGTAACGGGCTGAATAAGGCTCGAAATATTAGAAACGAAATTGAACATGATATTTTAAAGAGTGGTAAAAAACTCTTAGCTGGCAAAGAGAAAAAAATTCCTATGTCTAAAGTTATTGATTATCTAAACATGGATATTAACTATATAGCTAAAATGGCTATGTTGGAAAAAGAAATCAATAATGATAGGAGAATAAAATAATGGCTGTATATAAGTCAGAAGCAGTTACGAGGGACGGAAGAAAATGGTATTTTTCTGTTTGTTATAAATCTGCTATTGGCGAGAGAAAACGTAAAAAAAGTCAGTGCTATAAAACTAAACTAGAAGCTCAAGACGCTGAACGTCAATTTTTATTAGAGAGTTCAAACTCAAAGATAGATTTAACTTTTGAAGAAATGTATTATCAATATATGAATTATGCTGAAGAGTTTATTAAAGGTTCTACTAAATATTGCAAGAAAAACCGTATTGAAAATCATATTTTAAATTATTTTGGACAAATGAATATTCACGATATAACTATTAACACAGTTATGGATTGGAAATCAAAAATCAATAAATGTACATATGGTTATGGGAAAAAGTATACTGTTTCATATAAACAAAATTTATTTAAAGAATTAAAAGTAGTTTTAAACTATGGTGTAGATTTTTGTGGTTTAAAAGAAAATATTGCAGGGAAAGTTCTAAATTTTCATGATAAGACTGAAGATGTGAAAGCGGACGAGGATAAGATTAGATATATTACGCCCTTAGAATATAACCTTTTTACAAGTGTAATTGAAGACACCGTCTTAAAAACATTTTTTGCTTTCTTATATTACATGGGAGTCAGAAAAGGTGAAGCACAGGCGTTAAATTGGGAAGATATCCTGTGGGATATTGATAAAGTGAGAATTATTAAAACGATTACAAGTAAGACTGACGAACTTGACGAGTATGGTTTTCAATTTAAGATAACTAATACAAAAAATCGCAAAAATCGAACAATCAAAATGCCATCCTCGTTGAAGAATATGTTATTAGAGTTATATAAATATTACGGTGATTTTGAAGGTTTTAGTGATAATTGGTTTGTTTTTGGTGGTTATAGACATTTGCCTAGTACTACAATAGACACAAAGCGGAAACATTACTTTAAACTAGTAAAAGAAAATTATGGAAAAGCAATAAATAAAATTACAAATCATGAATTTAGGCATTCACATGCCAGTTATTTAATTAGTCAAGGTATTAGAATCGAGTTAATTGCTTACAGATTAGGCGATACAGTTGGTGTAGTACAGAAAGTTTATGCACATTTATTTCCAGAGGTGGAAAACGAAATAATTGAAGAATTAGATTTAATTGAAAATAACTATAAGATAAATTAAGATAAAAAAAAGAATTTTTAAAAGCCCCTCAGCTATAAAAACTCTTCTCTAGTTAAAAAAAACGTTTAAAAGTGTACCTAAAGTGTACCTTAAATGCATTTAACTATCTATAACCACCATAATAAGGCGTTTATATACTAAATGGTGGAGCCGAGCGGAGATGGCTTTTAAAGATTTCACATAACTGCTAATGGTATAATATCCCATTTCAAGGGCATATGTTGTTTCTCAATAAATATCGCAATCTGATAGAATACGAAGAACACGTACTTGAAGTGTACCTCGATAACGATAATTTTAGATAGGACTTTTGTAAAGAGTGGTGAACCATTCTTTATTTTTTTCATAACAACGCTAATTTAAAATCGGCGCGTTTTGAAAAATGCCTAAAAGACGAGGGAAACGAAACGTTTACAAATTGTAACACTTTTAAAAAAGGAAAATTCGCAACTGCTGACAAATTGTCAGCGCTTCAAAAACCCCTGTTAATTACTGGCTTGGTGGGCAATTTGGGCTTAATTTTATAACAACAAAGCAACGCTACGCAACAGGTAAATGACGCTGGGCTACACCCTAAATGACGCTACGCCACAGCTAAAAGCCAACATTTAGCCATAATTTACCCCTTCCATTATCAAGTGGGTGTGCTACAATGTGTACAATGAGGAAAAATTCTCAAAAGCAAGAGAACTCGCTTTTATCGAAGGCGGGTTCTTTTTTATGCTTGGAAAAATAGGTGAAGAAATCATGAATGTGTAAAAAGTCGCATTCTGTCAGAAATAATGACAAAATACGACAACATATACTTGATAAACTTAAGGAGAGGGGAGAAATAAATTTTATGAATATGTATCGAAACAGAACATTATCAAGTCAAAACTTAGAGGACTTCAATTTTGAAGAAACCAAAAGAAATGTTAATAACTATTTTATTAGCTTAGAGGCTATGCAGTGGCAATTAGAAAAACTAAATGCTCAGAAAGGTTTAACAACCAATTATGATTTATCGGTAGAATACCAAAAACAACCGTATATCTCGTTTGGTAAAGACATTTTTAATCTATCAGCTAAAGAGCTTAAAGAGGAAGAAATCAAAAGATGTATCACTAATTACTACTGGGCTAAGAACATTTTATCCGACGAGGAACAAATCTATATTATGGAGTATTTTATTAATCGTAAGTATGAAGCACAAATCGTTGACTTACTTGGATTTAATAATAGTGACAGCAATGAGTTTAAAAAACTAAAGCGCAGTGCTATCTTCAAATTTGCAGATTTTTTGAATCTGCTAGTAGAAACGAAACAGGGGAAAAATTATTATGAAAAGAAATATTGTAAAATTAAGAAAAATTAATTTAATCGAAAAAATAATCGACTTTGGTTTTAAATATGAGATATTTGATAAAACAAGCGATATCCATGAGCTAAGAAGTACGATAGCTGATTTATTAAGTGACACAGCATTTGTTGAAGACCTTATCAATACAATCATTATTAAAACAAGGAAACGCTCAGACATAAATGCCAAAGAGATAAAATATCTTTTAATTGGACTCGAGAGTATCAGGATAGATTTAGAGCATAAAGATTATGTAGCATAGAATAAGCTTACAGATTAATAGAATATAGGAAAAATATGTCACTGCTTAAAATAGTAGTGCTTTTTTATTGCTTTAAACTCTTTCAGGAGGATACTTATGCGACTAGAAAATTATAAGGACTTATTATCAGTCAGGGACTTGATGGAAATATTCGGAGTCAGCAAGCAAACCATTTATAAAAATATTAAGGATGGTAAGTTCGGGACACCGATCAGGATTGGCAGAGCTTTCAAAATCCCAAGAATCTATGTCTGGAAGAAATATTTTTCGAATTACAATTAAATAAATATATCCGTTTTCTGAATTTACGAAAAGGCTTGTCTATGTTATGATGACCAATAGGTTAAATGTGGCATAGATAAAGACTTTTCCCTTTGTTTAGTGAAAGGAAGAACTCCATCTATGACCAACATAAACGGCAATATTTATACAAAAAAAGGCTCACCCTATTATTGGATTGTCCTTGATTACAATGATACCTATGGTGAGCGAAAAAAGAAGTGGAAAAATACGCACATACCTATTAAAGGTGATAACAAGCGACTTGTCAAAGCAAAACTAAAGGAGGTATTGGCAGAATTTGAGAATCAGAAGATTGACTTAAGCAAGGATATTTTGTTTACGGTATTTATGAGCGAATGGCTTGAGACTTTACAGCTATCAATTGCTGAATCTACCTATGACGGCTACAAAAAAGTTATGGATAAGTATATCCTACCGTTTTTTGAGCCGTTAAAGCTACGAGTAAGAGATGTTGAGCCAATGCATATCCAACGATACATTAAACATGCCCTATCGTCTGTATCAGGTAATACAGTGCGTAAGCATGTGGTAAATATCTCAAAATGCTTAGATAGCGCCATGAAGCAGAATATCATAGCTTATAACCCTGCTAAAAGAATTGACCTTCCCAAAAAGCAAAAATACACTGGAGCAAAGTTCTATAACGAAAAGCAAATTGAACAGTTATTAACTGTATCAAAAGGTGACCCGCTAGAGATTGTAATTTTGCTAACAGTATTCTACGGCTTACGCAGAAGTGAAGCTCTAGGGATTAAATGGGAAGCAGTTGATTTTGAGAACAATACCATAGCGATAAAACATACCGTTGTTCAAGGACACACAAAAGTACACCTCAAAGATTCTACCAAGAACGATGCAAGTAATACTACTATTCCACTTGTCTCAGTGATTGCAGATAAGCTTAAACGATGGCGAGCCGAGCAGGCACAGCATAAACTACTACAGCCAAATGATTACATTAATAGTGATTATGTCTGTACGCAGATTGACGGAAGCCTTATTAAACCGCATTACGTCAGCCAACACTTTAAACTCCTGCTGGCTAATAATAATTTGCCTCATATTCGTTTTCATGACTTGCGCCATTCCTCAGCTGGATATTTAAAATATCTTGGGTTTGATTTAAAGGACATCCAAACATGGCTAAGACATGGTGACATTGGAACGACAATGAATATTTATGTAAATTTAGACATGGATGCGAAGAGAGCAATCGCGGACAATTTGAACCGTCGTTTTCAGAAATTTGGGACATAAAATTTTAGAAATGGTAGAAGTTTTGGTAGAAATTTACCAGTATTTGGGAAAATAAGAAAAAATACGAACTTTCCACAATTTGGGAAAGCCCGTATTTTCAACGTTTGTTGCCACTGCCCGAGACCGGAATCGAACCGGTACGAGGCGAACCTCACGGGATTTTAAGTCCCGGGCGTCTACCAATTCCGCCACTCGGGCAACGGGAGCATTATATACTATTGAGATTTAAAAATCAACTGCTGCATAACCTAAATTCTTAGAAATGTGCGAGAATTTATGAGAAATTCACGAAAAATCCACATGAAACCTCTCAGCACAATTTTTCACAAACCCATAGATTGCAGCTATCACAGGGATTACAAACTCCTATACTCTAACCCAATATCCCTTCACAATTATATTTTCGCCCAAAACGTGGAATAATACCTTTAACAGAAATGGAGGTGATCCGCGTGGCGAAAAATAAAGATGCAAAAAAGCCGAAAAAGGACAAGCAAAAGCAGGCCAAAAGTGACACGCCAGATGTGAGTGCTGAAGGCTAGATTTAAAATAAGACGAGAGCGGTGATAAAAAACTGCTCTCGTTTTTGTTATGCGGTAATGTGATATACTGTAGCAAATTCGCTTAATTTTAATGGCCTAGTCTACAGCAATAATCAAGCTCAAATATAATCTACATCACGTGAATCTAATTTACATTCCGGAGGAGAACTGCTAAACTCGCCAAGAGGTGAGACAAATAGATATATTAATGAGTTTGCAAGAAGCGATGAAGGAATTGGAACAAGAATCATGCCACG